>BNJS01003645.1_pt1 | contig 137594 bp, 140 predicted proteins | sample 8540461 | NCBI WGS metagenome assembly BNJS01 (sample SAMD00202454, study PRJDB9452) | human saliva metagenome | isolation source: human saliva | place: Japan
CTACCTTTTCCCTCCACCTCTTCCCCTGCCCCTCACGATGCGTGGCGGAAGGCCTGCGCTCCCCCAAAAATCAACCAGTACTGGTCACTCGTCTGACCAATACTACTTCGCGCGGTGACCAGTACGAGTTGCTATAAGTGACCAGTACTGGTTCGATCGCTGACCAGTACTGGTCGCAATACCCCTCCTCCCCACCTCCTTCCACCTCCCTCTACAACAAGTCCTTACACACCCTACACTTTTCGCCTCTCGACCGCCCTTCCTTCTCCCTCCTCCACCCCACAAGCGAAGAAGCTCTAACTATAGGAATAGTAGGGAAGTTTGGCTAACTTTGCTACAACACCTCTCTTACTAAGGACCGAATCGATTATGCCCGAATTCATCTCCCTCCTTCCAGTATGGCAGCTGTGGCTCGTCGCCGCACTCATACTCTTCGCCCTTGAGGTCATCACGCCAGGCTTCATCTTGGCCTGCTTCGGTGTGGGTGCCCTTCTGGCTATTGTCCCGGCACTCTTCGGCGGAAGCTGGCTCATCCAAGCGATCTTCTTCGGCGTCGGTAGCCTCCTTGCCCTGTGGCTTCTGAAGCCCCTGATGGCACGCTGGTTCGCTGCCCGCGACACCAAGACGGGTATGGATGCCCTCATCGGCCGCAAGGCCTTCGTGAGCGAAGCCATCAAGGTAGGTGATGGTGGTGGCCGCATCGCTGTCGACGGCGATAGCTGGCGCGCTATCTCCTCCGTCGCCCACGACCTCCCCGCAGGGAGCGAAGTCCGTATCACTGGCTATACCAGCCTCGTCCTTCAGGTCGAGCCTATTCAATAAATCACCTTCATTCCCTCCTCTACCATGCCTATTGAGTTCATTATCCCCATCGTCATCGGTGTCCTGGCTATCGTCACCATCTACCAGGGGCTGTGCATCGTCCAGCAGTCTCAGACGGTCATCATCGAGCGACTCGGCCGCTACTACCGCACGCTGTCCTCTGGGGTGAACATCATCATCCCCTTCATCGACCGTCCACGTCCCATGCGCTGGCGATACACGCTACCAGGAGCCAACGGGCAGACCCTCGTGCGCTTCACCGAGATCACGAATATCGACCTGCGTGAGACCGTCTATGACTTCCCCCGCCAGAGCGTCATCACGAAGGATAACGTCGTCACCGAGATCAACGCGATCCTCTACTTCCAGATCGTAGACCCTATGCGTGCGATGTACGAGATCCAGAACCTCCCCGACGCTATCGAGAAGCTCACCCAGACGAGCCTGCGTAACATCATCGGGGAAATGGACCTGGACGAGACGCTCACCAGCCGCGACACCATCAACAACAAGCTCCGCATCATCCTCGACGAGGCTACGAACAAGTGGGGTGTGAAGGTCAACCGCGTCGAGCTGCAGGATATCAATCCTCCCCGCGACATCCGTGACGCTATGGAGAAGCAGATGCGTGCCGAGCGTGACAAGCGTGCGCAGATCCTCAATGCTGAAGGGCAGAAGGAAGCCACGATCCGCGAGTCCGAAGGGCGCATGCAGCAGGCGATCAACCACGCAGAAGGGGAACGCCAAGCTCAGGTGCTCCACGCTAAGGCCGAGGCCGAAGCCAAGCTCCTCACCGCCGAAGCCGAAGCTCAGGCCATCCGCAAGATCGCTCAGGCTGTCGAAGGCTCAGGTGCCAACCCCGCCCAGTACCTCATCGCTGTCCGCTACCTCGAGACCCTCAAGGAGATGACCTCGGGGCAGGACAACAAGACCGTCTACCTCCCCTACGAAGCCTCCGGCGTACTCTCCTCGCTCGGCGGTATCAAGGAGCTCCTCAAGTAACTCTCTCAGACGTCCATCGGGGGATAATAGACCTCGAGGACACTACGTTATATCTATGCCCTGGGGTACGCCCCAGCGTGGAGCTACCCCAGGGCATCCATTATTCATTCATTATCCCAAACTGCTTATGCAACAAGCCTACCCCCCGTACTGACAAAGAAAAACTCAATCTTATTGCCCGTACAGTCTTCGAGCGCACACAGCCTCGGCACCAAGAGACGCTTCGTCAGCTGCGCCTCTTAGCTGCGCTCTTCTAAACCACCTCCCTTCCCTCACCCCCCCTTTCACTCCAGACTCACGAGCAAGAAGCAGGCGATCATATCGCCTTCGCTCCTCTCGGCGAACTTCCTTCGCCTGGAGGAGGACGTGCGCCCTCATCAACCAGAGCGAGGCCGACTGGCTCCACATCGACGTCATGGATGGCGTCTTCGTGCCCAATATTTCCTTCGGGTTCCCCATCCTTGAGGCCATCCGCCCCATCATCGAGAAGCCGCTGGATGTGCATCTGATGATCGTAGATCCGATGAAGTTCGTCCGCGAGCTGGCTGCCCTGAAGATCGACACGATGAACGTCCACTACGAAGTCAGCCCGCACCTGCACCGCTCCATCGGTGCGATCAAAGACGCAGGGATGAAAGCCGCAGTGACCCTCAATCCTCACGTACCTGTAGAGCTCCTCGTCGACGTACTCGCTGACCTCGACATGGTCCTCCTGATGAGCGTCAACCCCGGCTTCGGAGGTCAGAAGTTCATCCCTCAGACGATCGACAAGGTCCAGCGCCTACGTCGTATGATCGATGAGCGCGGACTCTCTACTCTCATCGAAGTCGACGGCGGAGTGAACGCCTCGACGGGTGCCGCCCTCGTAGAGGCTGGCGCCGACGTCCTCGTGGCAGGGAGCTATGTCTTCTCGCATGAAGACCCCAAGGCCGCTATCCGTAGCCTCAAGGCACTCTCTCGTCCATAGGCTTCGTCTAAGCTACGAGCGGGGACTCGTCGCCTCGGTGGTCACGGCCGTGAGCCGTAGCTACACCACCCTCGCCCTCGGTATCCTCCTCCTCGGCTATCTCTCACAGAGCTCCTCCCCACAGAGCGCTGAGCCTCGGCTTGGCCCTCTGTGGGGGAGGAGCTTTCCTTTATGGGGCACTCGTCTCCTTCGCCGAAGGCACACGTCTCAGCCACTATGTGGCACAAGTAGGGCGCACCCGCGCGCTCCGTCTCGGGCTCACACTCCTACTGCTTCTCATAGCACGCCTCTACTACACCCATAGCGTCGAGGCGATCACCGAGGTGAGGCTACCACTCCACACGCCCCTGCGCGCCGTCCTCACCGAAGAGGAAGAAGTCCAGGACGCTACGCTCCGCCTGCGCATCCGCCTTTTAGCCGAAGGCAATATCCCCACCGCGCTTCTCCAACTCACCCGCAGGCGCCCTGACAGCATGTCTATTCGGGTGGGCGATACCCTTACCCTCAGCCTTGACAGGCTAAGCTATGTCCGCGAGCTACCCGCCGAGCGGGAGGGCTATGCCCGCTACCTCACGAGCGAAGGCGTGACCGCTCTTGGTCGTGCCCATATCCTTGCCCACCAGCCGACGCCCAGCAGTACGCTCCTCCTCCACGCCCCTACACGCTATGCCCGCAGGCTCCGAGATGGACTTACGGCACGCATCCGAGCAAGTGCACTCAGCCCCTATGCCCAGCATCTCCTCATCGCGATGGCGCTCGGTGAGAAGCGTCACGATGCACTCGGTAGGGAGGTCAGTGCGAGCTTCGTGCGGGGCGGTGTAGCGCATCTCTTAGCTGTGAGTGGCTTCCACTTAGCCGTCGTCATCGGGGCGCTGACCTTACTTCTACGATACATACCCTACGTAAGGCGGAGAGACAGACTGCGATGCGCCCTACTCCTCGCTGCCGCATGGGCCTTCACCCTCCTCACGGGAGCGAGCATCCCTACCCTCCGTGCTGCGGGTATGCTCACGATGTATCTTGGGCTTCCGCCTCCTGCGTCGCCCCATCTGTCTCCTTGAGGTCTTCACCCCTGCCCGCCCTCCTTCAGCTCCTCTATGCCCCGACGAGCCTCTTCAGTGCGAGCTTCCTCACGACCCTATCTTGCGATCATCAGCATACGTCTCTTCTACCGCCCCATTGAGGGACTACTTGGCGAGCTACGCCAACCCCTCCCTACGCTATCTGTGGGCACTCCTTGCGATGACGCTCGCCGTACAGCCCCTCCTCCTACCGCTGAGCCTCTATCTCTTCGGTGAGAGTTCGCTGGCCTTCCTCTGGACGACGCTTCTTATCGTACCGCTCTCGGCGCTCCTTATCCCTACGAGCCTCCTCATCTTCCTCCTTCTCCCTCTCATCGGGACAGCTCCGAGCGGACTCCTTGCCCCACTGGAATGGGGTGCAGGGCTGATGCGGGAGGGCGTCGCACTCTGCCGAAGGTATCCCAACGCTCATACTCCACTATCCGCTGGGACTCGGTGCACTCCTCCTCTATTATATCCTCCTTGCCCTCGCGGTCTTCGGCTACCGCCTCTATCGGGAAGAGCTCCCCGCAGTGGCCTACTGATAAAGCATACGCCCCCGCAGACCGACGATGCGTCTGCGGGGGCGTATTGTATTAGGAGATCAGGCGGAGCGCCTTAGTCCTCGTTGATCATACTGAAGAGCTCTTCGGCAGCAGCGCGAGGACCGGTCTTTGAGTGGCCTTCGACAGCCAGACCAGTGTGCATCTCCCCGACCTTGACGTGGTGCTCGAAGAGCGAGGCGAAGAACTGGCGAATCAGCTCACCTGCCAGCTCCGGCTCCTGCACAGGGCCGAAGGGGTTGGCGAAGTACGAGGTGACCAGACCCTTGCTCGGTCGTCGTCCCCTTGGCGCGGCGTGCACCTGCTTCGAAGACCTTGATAGCCTCCTCCATATCGCTGAAGAGGCTGATCTTCTTCTCTACATCCTCGTAGTTATTCGCGTAGAGGAAGTAGTCGACGGGGAAGCCCTTCGAGATCAGCTCGTACGTCGAGATGGGGATGGTCACGCGGGCATTGACCTTATCGGGGTTCGTGTAGATCCCGCGATCCAGCTGGCTGAAGGCGTAGGTAGGATCGAGGTCGTCGGTGCGGACGAAGGCACCGATCTCCGTACCGTAGGCACGCACCACGCCGTCATCGCCGAGACGGAGGTAACCCATGTCGTCGAAGATGACGCGCATGTGGCGGATGTACTTCTCGTTGAGCGTGCGGAAGGCTTCGAGGCTTTCGCTCTTCCCAGCACCGCTGTCGCCCATGATGATGATATTCGCCTCACGGCCATTCTTCAGGATGATATTGACCATAGCCCCGTGGATGGGGAGGTTGCCACGGCTCATCTGCTTGAGGTTGTGCAGCGTGAGGAGCATCTTCTTCATGTAGCCGAAGTAGTCGATCTCATCGCAGTAGTTGGCGTAGCCGATGAGGATATCGTTCTTCTTGTCCTTGTAGTAGAAGGTGCGCTTCTCTTCGTGCCCATCGGGATAGCCGAAGATATAGATCATATCGGGCTTCTTACCGATATACTCATCTTCCTGCGCCAGCTCGAAGAGGTTGGCCAGCCCAAGGCCGTGGCACATAAAGTCCTTGTGGAAGTAGACGAAGGCCAGGAGGTCGCCGACCTTAGCGGGGTATAGGAACCACTCGTCCTCGTTGAGGATCATGTTCGCTACGGGATTCAGCGTATGCTCGCGGAAGATGCCGTCGCGCGTATTCTTCTTCGTGTAGGTGACGTAGGGAGGGTTGATGACGATGGAGTTGATGAAGGGGATCGCCGAGAGGCCCTTATACTCCATGGGGTAGTTCCAAGGGGCATCCATGAGGATGAGCCCAGCGTTGGCCCCAGCGGTCGTCTGGCGGTAGACCTTGCTTGCGAAGCCATTGACGACCTCCTTCGTGCGGCGGTAGATCGAGAGGATCAGCTCGTTGAAGAGCTCATAGGCCTGGACGAAGCGGACGTTCTGCACACCATCTCCCTGACGCTGGTTGTGGACGACGGCGATGCGCTCCATACGGCGCCAGTAGTGATAGAGGAGCTCGACGACCTCGAGGAAGAGGTCACGGTCCTTGAAGAAGGGGGCATACTTATTGTTTACCTCGAGGATCTCTTCGACGCTGCAGACGCTCAGTAGGCGGATGACCTCCATAAAGTCACGTATCAGCTCGTCCTCATCGCGGAAGCCCTGGATGAAGGCCTCATAGATGACGGGGTTGTCTCTGCGCAGGTGGGCGATGAAGGATTCGACGACCCGGCTATAGGCGTAGCTGGTAAGGATCTTACGGCGGTTATCGCAGTACTTCGAGGTAAAGTTGATGATCGCTCTACCACGGTTGAGGGTGAATTCCTGTAACATGTTCTCGATTGGTTTAGAGCGGAGCTACGGCGTGTAGGACCACTACAAATATAGATAAAGTTCCCTAATCAAGGTTTAATCGTAAGCTCTCTGCGAAGCAGGTCGCGGGGAGGGAGGAAGGGGTGAGAGAAGAGGAAGGGTAGCACCACTACAAAGCCCGCAGACAAGGGTACTGGTCGGTGCTGGATTACGCTCGCTTGTGTAGTGCAAACGTACGCAGAAGGATGAAGAAATACAAGCCTTTACCCCCGTCCAGAGCAAAATACCGAGCAGTAGGTATCTGCCCTCTTACCCGATCTGCTCTCTCTCACGGAATGATGCGATATGTTGTCTGTCCGCGGCATCTCATCCCTCTCCAGCACTGGGGGATATGCCTCTCCGAAGTGATACACAAGCCCTTCGCCTTATCGCGAGTATTCCTCTTATCCTGCGGAGGGAAAAGTGTCCTTCTCGTGAAGAAAAAAGCACCTTCAAGTAGTGGCTTTTCCGCATCTATGCACGTAGTCTTAAAGACCAGGCACGTCAATCCAAATATCCACGTACGGAGATATTAGAGCTATGTACGTAGCCCCAACTTTTCTACCACTCGCCCGCAACTTTTATCCCTACGCGGAGCAACAACCTATATATAGGTTCACCCGCCGACCAATATAGGTACACACCACCCCTTCGGGGAAAGGGCGTATGGGACGAGATAAAAGTAGGTACGCCCCTCTGGCGATATGGCTATCGTCGGAGGGGCGTACCTGTACTTGAGTTTGTATAGAGTCGCTCTACCTATTAGGCGAGTACCTTAGAGTAGGTAGCGGTAGATGAGGTAGCAGATGAGTACAATCGCTATGATGACCTTGAATATGAACTGATAGCGAGCACTTTCTGGGGACTCTGGGTGTGACCCTCATAAGTGATCTCAGAGGCGGGGAGTCCGAGGTCGCTTTGCGTGATGGGCTGTAGCTTGAACTCGTCAGGCTCGCCCTTCTTCCCGAAGACGACATAGGGGATATCCTGTCGCAGTGCAGCCTTTTTGTAAGAGATCCCCATATTCGGGGAGCGTGTAGATGACGACCCCATCGAAGGCATCGCTGATCATCGAGATGGCTGTCGGCTCCTTGGCATATACCTTAGTGTGCTTCCCCGTCTCGGTTTCCAGCGTCCAGTAGTCTGGGCCTGCACCCATCATCGAGTCGTAGCGCATAGGTCCATAATCAAGCGTGGCGACAGTGGCCTTGATCTGCTGCAGCGTTTCTTGGGCTATCTCTGTGCCCTTGATGGGGAAGGCATAGACGCTGTAGAAGCTCTCGTCATAGCTGAAGCGACGAATGGGATAGTTCCGGATGACGCGTGCTTCGCTGAGCTTCTGAAATTGCTTGGCCAGCTTCTCGATCGCCTTGGGATTGTAGCCCTCGGGTAGCGCTCCTCCGGTGAGCACCGATGTGATCTTGGAAATTTCGTCCATAGGATATTTAATTATTGAGAGGAGATCATATATGCGGATAGGGAGTCAGGGAAAGGGGGAGATACCAGCAAGGGGCTTGCTGTATGCAGCCTGTCGGCCTGCGAAGCAGGGTAACTCCCCCTGCTCGGCATACACACGATGGCGGCTCTGAGCCTACGCATACGTATGTATCTGTATAGCAAAAGGTAATTGAAGCAACAGATACAGGCAACTATTCACACACCATTAATTCCACGAGACGAGCAGGCTCTACGCCCTCTACTCATTGGACGTGAAGTCAGGCATACCACGGTCCCCCTCAGGGCTATGTAGTCGAGGTGATAGATACAGCAGTCGAGGCGCTACGGAGTCGGATGACTCGGCAGCGCCTCGATGATAAGAGGGACTCTATGTAGAGAGGTTACTTGCTGTTGTTTCGGAAGCCTTCGTTACCCTGATACTTCGTAGAGTAGGGGCGAAGCACCTGATAGGTATAGGTGCGCATACGGCCCTTGACGATCTCGTGCTCTGTTGTGGTATTCACACGTAAAGCCATCACCCAGATATAGCCCTTAGCCCCATCAGCAAAGCCATAGACACGATTTTGGATCTTTCGGGAGTCGCTTTCCTGGATAAGAGCGGCATTATGGATTTCATAGTTAACCCAATCCTTAGGCTGACCGATAACCTTCGAGTACCAGACATCAGTAGGAGCATCCCCCCAGTGGTTCATCAGAGGCGCCGCCTTGGTCTTATTTCTAAAGCTCGTCTGACCAGCATCCTGCAGGATATCCTCAGTACCAATCTGATTGTAGTCGAAGGTGGGGACATTGAGCAGCGCACGATCGACGCGGTCACGAGAGACCTCAGGCGTGCTGCTCCAGAAGGCATCATCCTCTGCATAGAGGAAGGGCTGCGAAGTACTACCCTTGACATAGAGCGGGGTCGTCATAACGTTACCAACGAAGTACTTACCGACATAGAGCGACTCCATCGTCAGCGTACTGGGGAAGGTGCCATAATCTACCCCCCGCTCGTTCTCAACCAAGGTATAGAGACCTGTCGTCTTGACACGCATAATCGTCTGGTACTTACTGCGGGGCTGGTAGCCCTTGCCATTACGGGGCTCCATATAGAGCTGGCGATAGGCGGTAGCCAGCTGACCAGAAGTTAGGGCCTGGTAGTCCTTGTGATAGTCAGCATAAACGAAGCCCTTGTACTGGAACGAGCCCGATGCCGTGGGATCATCCTTATAGGGAAGCTGTGCTGGGACAACCTGACCTCGATAGCCTGGTGAAGAGAAGCCTGCAAGCGTCTTATAATTCCCATTGCTGTGCCCATTGCTCACAAATGCAAGAGGACGATTCAGCCCAAGGAGATTGAGCCAAGACTCGTTGGGGAGGTACATCTGCCCCTTAGTGGTCGTGACCCCACCTTTTGCAGCACGCACCTCATTTGCCTGCATGGAGTTCACAAGGAGGATATTATCCCTGAAGCTCTTGCGGTCACTTTCTCCATTATTTGCATAGCCGCTACCAGCACTTGGACTCTTCTTCAGATAGACATTGGGGTCATCGGAGCCACCGCCATCGAAGTTATAGTCCGTCCACGTCGTATTATCCTTCTTATAGATATAGCCCTTAGCGAAGTAGCCCAGCATCTGAGGGGGTTGCTCGTAGAACTCACAGTTCAGCGTATAGGCCTTACCATTCTCAGGCGTGAGATTGGCACCACCGATAGGAGCAATGCTATAGTTAGGACGAGAAGGCGTCTGACCACCCTACCTTGACATTCTCCCCATAGACGTGCAGGACAGAAGTCGAGGGAGCAGAGGCGTTTGCCCTCGAGAGCGGCACCATTCACAGCCTTCAGCATATTCGACGCTGAGACAGCCGTACTCCCCCCCGTGTGGAAGCCCCAGAAGACAAGAGCCTTGTCAGAGCGTGCACCACCAGCAGGGACAGAGAAGCCCTTAGGAGAGAAGTCCTTGGAGAAGTACGTATAGCCAGCACCTCCATTCGACGACTTAGCATAGGGGCTCTCATAAGCCACCGTGTTGGAGAAAGTCCCCGTCTCGATACTATAGGATACCTTCTTATTTACGTTGTTAGGCCCGAAGAAGGAGTTGGATACTGCGGTGATCCCGTCGAAGGTCACTGCCCCCTGCATATTGTTGCGGAAGGTCACCAGGAGGAGTGAGCCGAGGGGCTTGAGGACAGGAGACGTCGAGCCAGCAGGCTTGAGGTGCAGTGAAGCCCCAGATCCCTCGACCTTGAAGGCAACGGGAGCTGACTTATAGAGGAGCTGCAGCTCAAGGGGAGTCGACTCGAGGGACGAGAGGCTCACCTCATGCATCACAGTGGGGAGCTCGAAGCTCTTCGTGGTGCTGTTGTAAGACACTCCACCTGCGTAGACGGTGAGAGTGAACTCATCGGGGTTTTGCTTAGCCAGCGAGATGATGCCCCCATTGATATTGAGATTGTGAGGGAGGACATACTTACGTAGATCCGTATCATAGGTCAGCTCTGTATCCAGCACCCTGTGACTGGACATTCGCCCCTTCTTGACGTAGATATACACGATGACATCGAGGGTAGGGATTCTTCTCGATGAACTTATCGCGTGAGCGCGTAAGGACCTTCTGAGCGAGTGGGCCATCAGTGAGGTCATCCTTCAGCTCCTTCTTATCCCCGTCCTTGACGGTGATAGGGGTCTTGACACCTGCGTAGCGCGCCTCTTGCTCAAGAGACTTGGGGGTGTCGAAGGCATCGACGGATACTTCAAGATTGACGGGGACAGTTACCTGACCCTCTTCAGTCTTGTTCTTTTCATCTGCCTTGGGGGTTTCCTCAGCGCAAGAGCCGAGGAGGAAGAGCCCGCAAGGAGGGCAGAGGTCTTGAGTAAATTGAACTTCATTGAATACTGTAAATGAATTCGGGTGAGTGGAAATAGGAGGGAAGTGTAGCACCTTAGAGGGCTTCACCTTCCTCAAAGTCTTCAAAACCTGCTTCACCAGAGAACTGGATGCAGATATTCAGAGGAGTGGCGCTGAGCTCAAAGCACTCAGCGGAGGGGGCTTCATAGCGAAGCTTGCAATCGGGTCTATTCATACTAACAATTAATGTAAACCGAAGAGGGGGGAAGGGAGAGAGCAGGATCTGGGATCCTCGAGAGTTAATAGGAGCATACCGCTTTCAATGTAAGTGCGATACACTGAGCAGAGTGGGAATCCCTCCCACGTAATACTATTGGTCCACAAAGATAGCCCAAACCACAGATATAAACAATTCTTCACACAAAGAAGGGCTTCCACATCAAGTACAAGGGGGCATATTGAGACAGCGTCTACTGGCACTAAGCGAAGGCTTCGGTGTGGCTACCCACTCTTAGGAGCACCTTGTAGCTTCACTCGGGAGAGCCACACCTGCGGTATACGCCTCCATCATTGTAGGGGCTCATCGCAAACGAGTAGTGGTCTGCATACGAACCACTATTGGTTCGGGGATCAAACAACTATTCGTTTCGTATGCAAACAACTATTAGTTCGTACACGAAACTAATAGTGGTTTGATGGCAAACGACTATTGCTTTCGCCCGTGCATCCCATAGCTTCACATATCTTGACCGCCCCGAGTACCCTTTTGCCCCCCAAAAGAGGGCGCACTGCTGGGCAATAGCACCACAAAGATCGGCTACTTATACCTTGCTACGATTGCCCTGCAAAGCTCGCTTTGCTTGCCTATTCTTAGTGACGAGCCCGCTCCCTCCACTACGCTATCATAGTAGTGAAGGGGGCGGGCTCTCATACGGGTGCATCTCTATGCCCCGCAGGTGAAGAAGATCAAAGCGCTTCGCCTTCCTCAAAATCATCGAAGCCAGCGTCACCCGAGAACTGTATGCAGAGATCCACAGGTGGAGAGCTCAGCCTGAAGCACTCAAGCGAAGGGGCTTCGTAGTGAAGCTTTTTTGCAGGTGTATTCATATAGCATAATGAGATTAAACGAGAGGGAGGCGCGCTGGTGAAGCCCATGCGAAGATGACGGCACGGCTTAGAATTAGAAAAAGAATGGCAGAGCACTCGCGAGCACAGACTCTCCCGAGCAAAAATATCCGCACAAATATAGTGAAAACCAATAGCATAGCACCAATCCTCGCACCTCCACTCTGCCCTGTCAGGCCTCCCCTCCTTCAGAGAGAGGCAGACACACCTTCCGCACACAGCACCCCTCTCCTCACACCCGCCAGAAGCGCACCTCCGTGAGGGATGAAAAGTGACCACTACTGGTCATCGATCGGAGCAGTACTGGTCACCTATACCAACCAGTACTGGTCGCAACGCTGACCACTACTGGTCACGACGCTAACCAGTACTGGTTACTCGCCCCTGAAGAGTAGCGGTTTGTAGCACGCCCCTCTATTGCTTCATAGTACCCTCCAGCCGAGACGGTGGGTAGTTTTCTGGACACAGCAGAAAAAAAGAGGTATTGCTACTGAATCACATCGCGTATCTTTGCCCCTAAGGAACGACTTTAGCTCTACCATTCCTCCTCGGCATCGCTCCCCCTTCCACGGGAAGCCCATTACCGCCCCACCCCAAACAGCCCTAATGCGGTGACCATCCTACACCGATAGGAAGTAAGTATAGCGGTGGATCAGCACACGCACGGTAGATGGATCGCTCTGGAGCTGGAGCCCTTGTAGAACATATAACACGAATATAACAAATGGAAATTCTGATCAAAGAAAGTATTGACAGCCTACGCGAAGCATTGGGATATGATGAGTGGGACGAAGGAAACGATGACGAACTCCTATTTCGCCAAGGCTATGAAGCTACCCCCATCGAGGTCGAAGATGGAGAGTTCTTTGATATCCCTGATAACTATGAGGGGCAGATCATCGACGAAGCCCCTTACTTTATCGAGCAGGAGATCTTCGATGACTTTTTCGAGAAGCAGCCAGTCTTTACCCTTGCGGCTGGAGCATATCGCCTGGAAGGAGATCTCATTATACCCATAGAAGACTAAGGTCTTTTGCTGATGCTATACGTCAAGGAATGGAGTTTAGAGACACTCCGAAGCACATTCCCACAGTGCACTATCTACGCACATTGTCCGCCTAAATCGTGGCAAACAAGTCGCTATATCCAGATTATGATTGAGGGATGCGACAAGGATATACACTATGAATACCGCATTGATGGAGCCTGGAAGGGGCGAGTCGAACTGCACTTTGAGGGGAAGTGGGAAGAGAAATATGCTTCTTTGATTGAGCTGCTTATTGAGCATACAGAAGGGCGAGAGGACCTCATATGGGAGGAGTGGAGCTGGGGCTATCGCTGTCGCCACAGCAAGGAAATCGATACCATCGAAGATCTTTGCCAGACACTCTCCGAGATGAAGACCACCTTCGATCCCTTCTTCTCCGAGTCCAAAGACAGCCCCCCCAAAGGATACTCTTCGTGAGCTTCCATCAGATAGCTCGTGGACTCCTTCGGACAATCAAGTAGACCTCTATGAGAGGCGTTATGCCGAAGTGGCACGACTTCACCTAACCATCCCCAACTACCAGCGGATATACTGCTGGGAGGAACGTCACGTCAAATGCCTCTTGGATGATGTATTTGAGCATATCGCCAGCGCGGGGGATACCCCCTATCGCTTAGGCACGCTCATTCTGCACGCTCATGATGGTCACTACGATATCATCGATGGGCAGCAGCGACTCATCACCTTAGCCCTACTCCTCTCGGCCTTAGGGATAAAGACCTCTCTGCTCGAAGAAAAGCTCACCTCTAAGCAGTCCAAAGCCTATGTAGCCTACAACAAGCACCTGATCCAGCAGTATGTCGATCGTCACATACCTCAAGGTAAGCGCATCGAACAAGCCGAGAGCTTGCTCCAACACATCGAGTGGAGCGTCCTTATCTTGCAAAATACGTCCATCGATCTGGCATATACCTTCTTCTCACATCAGAACTCTCGTGGTGTCGCCCTATCAGACTATGATCTCCTCAAGGCACATCATCTGCGGTATATCCCCCCTGGGAAATGAGGGCCAAGCACAGCACGTCACTGAGGTATGGAACCAGATGATCGAGGAGGGTCGTCAGGTGGGTCAGGAGACACAGCCCGACTACGTAAGGACGTTAGACACCTACATATATAGACTACGCAAGTGGATGCGTAAGGCCGAATGCGATGACCGCACAGATAACTACCGCATCAAGCAAGCGTATGAAGCAGCTGCGCTCATTGATGAAATTCCCCCCTTCGGGGAGCGTTTCCACTTCAATGAACCCATTCAAGGAGGGGCACACTTCTTCAGCTATGTCGAGCGCCACCGACACCAATATCAAGCCTTCTGTCAAACGGAGGAATATAGCTCCCTGCACACCACGATGCAGGGAGGGAGCTTTCAGTGGTACAGGGATGCCATCGAAAGCGTGCTATTTGCTTACTTCCTGAAGTTTGGCAGCTACTATCTCTCTGAGGCTCTTATGCTGATTATGCGTATCGTGCTGCAGCACCGATACGAGCATGCCCGAGCTATGAAAGCCTCTATCGTGCACCACGTAGGAGCTTCGGAGCTGGTACTTGGCATTGCTCAGGCTACCTCGCCTACCTTTTTTTCTTAGCCGAAGCCCGAGACCGCGTGCAAGAGCTGATCTATCCCAACCGCAAAGATATGACCCCGATCATGCGCTCGATGCGTAGCAAAGCGAACAGCATTAACCAAAGCCTGAGATCGAGGATCATCGTCACATCAATGAAGAACATACATCAATGAAATATACGCCCAGCACCCTAACAGCACAGGATCTATTCTTCACGATCCCTATCTATCAGAGACTCTTCGAGTGGAACGTGGAGCATATCGACACACTACTCTCTGACCTAAAGAAGGAGTACGAGCAGACCAATGGCACGGGAGATTACTACATAGGAATGCTGACCGCCACCCAGGCTCGCTGAGCTGGTCGATGGGCAGCAACGCTTACCGTGATGATGCTCTTGGGCTCCGTCCTCCAGACCTATGATGAGGTCTGGACGGAGTTCTTAGTTCACAATCAGAAGGTACGACTTGCCTTCAGCTCACGTCCTAACGATGACCTCTATCTGCTATCGCTAATCGAGCAATCGTCCTCAGGAAACCCCAGCTATCAAAATCTGATGATGAAGAATGCTCATCAGAGGATTGCGGCGTTTATGAGCACTGAGATTTCCAGCTCCGGTGAGAATAAGAGAGCCTTTGCTAAGTACGTCTATGAGCATCTGTCCTTCTTTATCTCGACCCTCCCAGCGGCGTATAGCCCCCGTGCTCTCAATAAGTATTTCGAGCGAATGAACACCTCAGGCAAGAACCTTGAGCAGCATGAAATCCTCAAGGTCAAGCTACTGAGCAACCTCGAGAACTCCATTGACACCTACACGGAGCTCTGGAACAAGCTTGCAGATATGGATACGCTCTTGATCCGCAGACGAGAGGGAAACGACCCTCTGAGCGAGAGAAAGCGCAAAGCATTGAGAGCAGACATTGCTATGATCATCTCCCAAAAGCTCATCAATGGCTCACTGAATGCAGGCGAAGAAGACGAGATCACGATAGATGCTATCGAAAGCTCCTCCGTAGCACCCAAGGAAGAGCACCTATCAAATCAAGATGCGCGAGGGATCCTGTCATTCCCTTTATCTGCTCCTCTTAGTACTCCATCGGATGCTTCGGCGCTCGGGAAAGGATGTAACTTCTTTGAAAGAGTTCTTTAATCCAGCGCACCTTATTAGCACCTTTGAGCAACACCTTCCCTTCCATGGTAAAGACGTTGATAAGGGGAGGATACAGGAGTTTATGGAGCAGCTGGTACGTGCCCGGTTGGCATTAGACATCTGCTTCGTACGCCTGACAGATACGGGCTATGCCCTGGATATGAATATGTCCGAAGATGAGAGCGCACAGAGTCCCCTCTTGATGTTTCAGGCTATGCTCTATGTATCTTCTTCTAATTACACCCACTATCGGTGGTTCGGTATGCTGATGGATGAAATCGATAAGCAGGGACTTCCAAAGGCACAGAAGCTGTATCAAAGTCTCCGCCAGAAAGCGGATACCCTGTTTCCTCTCCCCCCCTACAAAGAGCTAAACTATGGAGGAGATAATCGCTATTGGTTCTGGCGGCTTGACTTCCATATATGGGAGCATCGTCAAGACTTACTCCAAAGGAAAACCTCTGTCGAAGGAACGTCTGAAGACCTTAATATGGCACTAAGGATCGCCGAGCAGTATGTCTTTAGACGCAATCGCAGCATCGAGCATGTCGCTCCTCAGCATCCACAAACGAACTCCTCTATGAGCTGGGACGAGACCGAGACAGATGCACAACTCCGAGATAGCTTCGGTAACCTGGTGATGATCTCACAGGGACTAAACTCTTCCCTCAGGAATGAGTCGTACGAAGTCAAGAAAGCGCATGTGCAAGCCTACTGCAATAGCTCAAAGACAGGCTCAATTGAGAGCCTCAAGTTACTAATGCTGCATCTTGACTATCCCAATGCTTGGACTCGGGAAAGTATCGAAGAGCATGGTGACAAGATGTATAAGCTACTCAAGGAGGCTTACCACGTCGCCGAGTAAAGGATGCCACTACCGAGCTTAACGGTCTATGATACATAGGCATCAACCGCTACGAGTCGTTAGCACGCTCCCGCCGAGAAGCCTGAGCCACTGCGTGAAGCAAGATAACGAACAAACGTAAAGAAGAGGAACTTGGCTCTATCAAAAATAATTCCCTAACTTTGCCGAGCAAAAAGGACAGCTCCGTCCTCCCTAAACCCCTAAGCGGGCCTATAGCTCAGCTGGTTTAGAGCACCTGCCTTACAAGCAGGGGGTCATAGGTTCGAATCCTATTGGGCCCACACCGCCGGGGATCGGGAAGGAGCACGCCTCACGCACAGCACTTAGGGCCTATAGCTCAGCTGGTTTAGAGCACCTGCCTTACAAGCAGGGGGTCATAGGTTCGAATCCTATTGGGCCCACCTAAGGAACATCCAATGATGTGAATCAATCTGCAAGAGCGGCGATCACCGAGAGGCGATCGTCGCTCACTTTTTATCCCCACGTGAGGGCGCACCCCTGCACTGCTCACCTTCTCCCCCACCCCGCACAAGAGCAAGCCCCAGACACTCATCGCGAGTGCCTGGGGCTTATTCCTTGCCTATCGCTGAAGCGCTGGAGCGCTCAGCGACGACGCTGATTACTTGCGGCCGGTAGCTCTTAGGAGCGGCAGCAGCTGCAGCCGTAGCCTTGATGCCGAGCGCATCCTTGACAGCCTGCGTCAGGTCGAGAGCGCTGCTACCCATAGCGAGGAGCACACCCGACTCGAAGATATAAGCGCAGCCGTTGGCTTCACAAACCTTGTTGATAGCCGTGGTGACCTTTCGTGCGGATAGGAGCCATGAGCTTTTTCCTGCTCCTTCTGGATCTCTTCCCTGCATCATCTGATAGCTATTCTGCGTGCGAGACTCCATCTCCTGGAGCTCCTGCTGACGGCGCTTCTTGATGACGTCGGTCATAGAGGCTTCTTCCTTCTGATAAGCTTCGAGCTTCACCTTCAGCTCATCCTGCATACGCTTGATTTCGGAGTCGTACTGCTTAGCGAGATCCTGGATCTTCGTGGTAGCAGCCTTGACATCGGGCAGGGCTTCCATAATGGCGGAGGTGTTGACGACCCCGATCTTCTGCTGAGCGTTAGCAGAGAATGCCAGAGGGAGCATCAGGAGGAGGGAAATGAGGAACTTCTTCATTGTCTTGGGTTATTACGTTTAATTAGTTGATTTGACTATTACTATCGGTCAAGACCAAGGGTCGAGACGACGGCTTCGCTGATATCCAGACCTGGGTCAGCGTAGACGATCTTAGAGGAGGAGCGGTCGATGATAAGCTGGAGGCCACCGCGACGAGCGAGCTCCTTCATAGCGGCCCATACGCGGTCCTGAATGGGCTTCATCAGCGACTCGCGCTTCTTGAAGAGCTCCCCTTCGGGACCGAAGTACTTACGCTTGAGCTCATAGGCCTGCTTCTCGAGCGCCACGATAGACTCTTCGCGCTGCTTCTTCTGCTGGGCAGAGAGCAGAGCAGCCTCGCTCTGATAAGACTGGTAGGCCTGCTCGGCTTTCTCTCGTAACCAGCGACCCTCAGCCTGCCACTTCTTCGACAGGTCTTCGATCTGGCGGTTCATCACCGCATACGAGGGGTCTTTCTTGAGGATGTACTCCATATCGACGAGTGCGATCTTCTGGGCCTCGGCAGCTCCGAGAGGGAGCAGGAGCAGGGCCAGAAGGAAAAGAATCTTCTTCATACTGCAATCTTAGGATTTAGTGTGAGACATCACCTCGGCGCGTAGGCTCTACGCACCGAGGCCTTGACTTAGTCACTACAGGTCACGCCCGAGGACAAAGTGGATGTTGCTACCGCCACGCTCGTTGTAGCCATTGGGTCGGTCGAAGCCATAGCCCCAGTCAAGCCCGAGGAGCCCGATCATAGGCATCATGACGCGCACACCGACACCAGCCGAGCGCTTGAGGTCAAAGGGATTGTAGCGGCTGATATCCGACCAAGCATTCCCTGCCTCAGCAAAGCCGAGGACCCAAACGGTAGTCGACTGCTCGAAGATCAGCGGATAGCGGAGCTCGAGCGAAGCCTTCATATACGAGTAGGCGTAGTCGTAGTTAGCCCCAGCGATGGAGCCGTTCTTATACCCGCGCAGCCCGATGGTCTCGTTCATATAGTTGCCCATAGAGCCAGACATCATATCACCACCCATGTAGTAGGTACCGAAGGGCGAGCGCTTGTACTTGTTGTAGCTATTGATGATACCGCCCTCGATACGCGCCATCAAGACGGGAGTACGCTTGACAGTCGTGGGGTTCATAAGCGGCAGGAAGACCTTACCAGAGTACTTCCACTTGTGATACTCCAGGAAGCGGTATCTATCCGAGAGGGGAAGAGACGGATCGGAGTAGTCCTTCTTATCGAAGAGCGAGTAGGGAGGCGTGAAGCTGACCGAGAAGGAGAAGTCCGAGCCACGACGCGTGTAGACGGGGTTGTCCACGGAGTTGCGGTCGATACGGAGCTCCAGATTGAGGTCATTAGCCGAGCCCTGGTGGTAGTTCTGGAAGGTGTTGTACGTCCAGTTATTGAGTCGGTAGTGGGTGAAGTTCAGCGACGCGGTGAGCTGAAACCAGTTGTCGGGCCAGTTCAGACGGCGACCATTTGCGATGGTCAGACCGAGGATGCTGAGCGACTTATCCGAGTCGTAGGAGTCTTCGTAGAGCGAGCTCTGAGCCTGACGCGTCTGATCGTAGTAATTGCCATAGCCACCGTAGCCGTAACCACTATAGTAGGGATTGTAGTAGCCCGAACCGTAGTAGTTGCGAGCCTGCCCCGAATAGTAGCGCTGGTCGATAGCCGTCATACGTGAGTAGAAGGCACTTACCGAGAGGAGGTTCGGACGCTTACCACCAAAACCAAGGGTCACTGAAGGAGACGCTGATCTGATTGTAGTAGCGGGCATTCGTCTGACCATTGATCGAGAGCTTCTGACCATCCCCTGAGGGATGATCCCCTTGTACACGCTGGGGCGGAAGAGGTTCTGGATCGAGAAGTTCGTGAAGGTAAAGCCGATCGACCCGATGATACCCGTCTGGCTCCAACCGATAGATAGGTTCAGCTGGTCATTGCTCTTAGGCGTGAGGTCATACTCGATGTCCACCGTACCGCTCTGAGGATTGGGCACGGGCTTGGGCACGGACTTCTCCGCGTCGAAGTGACCGAGCTGGTTGAGGATACGGAAGGAGTTCATAAGGTCCTCCTTACTGAAGAGCACACCGGGCTTCGTGTAGAGCTCACGGCGTACGACATCTTCATAGACGATATCATTACCGCGGATCTTCACCTTGTCGATGGTCGCCTGAGGCCCTTCGGTGACACGCACTTCGAGGGAGACGGAGTCGCCTACGATGTTGGTCTCCACGGGATCGACGCCAGCGAAGATATAGCCATTATTATAGTAGAGGTTGCTGACAGCATCCTCATCTACGGAGAGACGGTTCTCGAGACGCTTCTGGTCGTAGACATCCCCGGGCGGATAGCCAGGAGCTGCGAGAGTAGCTCGGAGGGGTACTTCGTATTCCCCTACGAAGCGGATATCCTTGATATAGTACTTCTGCCCTTCGTTGACCTTTGAGGTAGATGTCTCACCTTGCGGGTACCAGGGACGGGTACAATGCTATCGCTCACCAGCTCGGCGTCACGATAGCCCGCAGCCTGGTAGCGCTTGATGAGGTTCTGCAGGTCCTCCCTTGTAGTCTGCGTCGACGAACTTCTTTTGCTTGAAGATCTTCAGCAGCGAAGACAGACCACGTCCACGCGAGAGTGCGAAGCCTTTCGTTCGTCTTCCCCATCGCCATACGCAGCTGGTAGTCCGTGAGGGAGCTATTCCCCTCGAAGTAGATGTTACGCACCTTCGTCTTACCGCTGCGGTCGATGTCGAGGGTGAGGTTCACATAGCCAGGCTGGCCAGGAGCCTCAGTTTCCTTGATAGTCATCTTCATCTCGCGGAAGCCCTTCTCATCGTAGTACTTCTGACGAGCTGGCGGGCACGGTCGAGGGTATTGGGAGAGATGAGTGCACCCTTCTTCAGGCCTGTGCGCTTCCGAGCTCCCTCACGATCCCCCTTAGAGACACCCGTGAAGGTAGCCTCGGAGAGACGTGGACGCTCGGTCAGGGCGATCTCCAGGAAGACCTTATCCCCCTCGTACTTATTGATGAGGACGCGGACATTGGAGAAGTAACCCTGACTGGAGGAAGCGGTTCACCGCAGAGGTCAGTGCGGCCCCTGGGATCTGGATCTCGTCCCCCACATTGAGGCCAGAGAGGCTGCTCAGGACGAAGTCATCATAGTCTCGTCGAGCCCGTGATCTTGACCTCAGCGATGGTCTTCGTCACGGGGCGCTCGTGAAGCTGATGGAGGGCGCGATGACGACCGACGAAGTGGTCTTCGTCGTGTCAGCGGCCAGCTGAGGGGCGGTATGGGGTGCGGCTTCCACTGCACCCTGCCGATAGGAGTGCGGCAAGGAGTAGGAGTGCGGGGATTCTCTGCATAGGATCTTATTATCGTCGTACTGGAGTGGCCTTTAGCGAAGGCTAATCCTCCAGTTGTATTTGTTCGCTTGTCTTGCCAAAGCGGCGCTCACGTGCCGTGTAAGCCCTCAAGGGCTTCACGCAGGGCCTCACGGCCGAAGTCGGGCCAGTAGACCGAGGAGAAGAAGAGCTCAGCATAGGCGGCCTGCCAGAGCAGGTAGTTGCTGATACGCCCTCGCCCCCGTACGGATCAGGAGATCGGGATCGGGGAAGGCAGCCGTGTCAAGGTGAGCTGAGATGGTCTCCTCGGTAAGGCTGTCTGCCGAGAGGCGACCATCGGCGACCCTCACGGGCTATCTGGGTGGTGGCACGCAGGATCTCATCGCGCGAGGAATAGCTGAGGGTCACGATGAGCGTGATGCGCTCACAGGCAGCCGTCGCCTGGATACTCTCACGGAGGGCCTGCTGAGCGGCCTCGGGTAGACGACTGAGATTGCCAATGGCCTCCAGACGGACTCCCTCCTCGATGAGGCTTGGGGGTCTCGGAGTGAATCGCCGAGACAAGCAGGCTCATCAGGGCATCGACCTCCTGAGGGCGGGACCAATTCTCCGTACTGAAGGCATAGACCGTCAGAAAGCGGATACCGAACTCAGCCGCAGCACGCAGGGTCGCTCTCAGAGCGTCCTGGCCACGGATGTGCCCGTCGGTACGGGGCAGTCCACGCTGCTTGGCCCAGCGGCCGTTCCCATCCACGATGATAGCCACGTGCTCAGGGATGCGGAGCCCGTGGAGGGCGCAGAGGGCTGGGGGGACATTGTCGTTGACACGTTATTCTTATCGTCTTATTAGGCCAGAGGCTATGCCCCCTAACCTTATACAAATATAGCTATATCTTTTTAGTCACAGCTGTACCGCCGCTGTGGCGAGAGGCTGTAGTGCACCCCGACAGACCAGTAGCCGTAGCTATCACGGCCCTTGAGGCTACGACCTCCGTCGAGTCTAAAAGGGGTCAGCCATCCAGCTTACCGAAGGCTCTGAGCCCCTCCAGCCGGTCGGAGAACGTGCGGCGTAGCGACCAGCTTGCCGTGAGCCCCCAGCGCGTACTGAGGCGGAGCTTCAGTCCGAGACGGGCATACACACCTGGCAAGAGCTGTAGGCGATGATCACTCATCCCGCCTGCGAGCCCCAGACCTGCCCCAAGGAAGGGCGTCCAAGAGCGCGTGCCGAGGTAGCGCTCGCGTGCGCTGTAGGGGAAGAAGTTGAACTCTCCTCCGAGAGCCAAGTCCAGCAGGGTACGATGAAACTCACGGCTCCCCTACGGCCGATGAGGGGAAGGCATCAGCGGCATAATCCGCCTTACCACGCAGCCCCTTAGGCAAGCTCCCCCATAAGTGCCCAGCGCAGCGACACAGGGCGTCTAAACTCTAACGCTATCCCCAGCGCTTGTGGTGCGATGAGTCCCCGACGTCCGATATCCCCGAGATAGTAGCTTGAGGAGACGCTCCCTCCCAGTTCGTAGCGATAGTCCTGCGCAGTGAGGCGAGCCGTGAGGCCTACCAAGAGGAGGACTAAGCCGAGCGGGCGGAGCATACGTCCGAGGGGCGGGGTGGGACTATTCGGTGACGGTCTTCAGACCACCGAACTTCCCTGACGAAGAGCTTTTGCAGACTCTCCAGCGGTCTTAGCCCCACGCAGGAGGTAGACCGTCTCGCCATCCGATGAAGGGAAGGCGACGAGGGGATAACCAGCGAAGTCCGTGCGGGTCAGCCCCGAGAAGGCTACCGTACGAGCCTCCCTGCCACGTAGCACCGCGGTCATCCGAGATGTAGAGCTCCAGCGTCGATGCTGTCGAGACAAAGCGATAGATACGCTTCTGCGACTCGACGTAAGCCTGACTCTGTGAGACAGCGCTGACGCCAGCCTGGGTCTTACCGCCGACGATGAGCCAAGCGGTACCGTTGGTCGTCGCCCAAAGGTTGGGGCTTGCCTTGCCGTCAGCCGTGCGGCCACCCGACACATAGAGGGCAGCGCCGTCGTAGCTGCTTCCGGTGAGCTCATAGCTCAGCGTACTGCCAGCCGTAGGGAAGGATGTGCTGGGCGTCTCTCCGATCGTGGAGATCGTACCCGCAGATATGTTGTAGCCAAGGAAGGTCATCGCACCTGCCGCAGTCTTCCCTACAAGAGCGAGGGTGGGCTTACCATCGACAGAGAGCCCACCGAGGAGCGTCTGAGGTGTAGCTGTCGGGGAAGGTCTTCGCCGTGAACGCCGTACCGAGTGCCGAAGCCTCGTAGAGGCGCGAGCCGCTCGTCGTAGCATAGAGCTTGCCTCCATAGGAGAGGAGCGAGCTGAGACGCTCACCCGAGCCGAAGCCCGTGAGGCTGGAGGTCGTCCAAGCCCCCGTAGGAGTGGTGAAGCTGCTCACCGCATTCGTCCCGTCAGCCTTGACGTAGTAGAGCGCACCGCTATTGCCTCGAGAGCTCGACCCGTGAGAAGGTGGAGCTGAAGGCGGGAAGTCCCGTCACGGAGGCCTCTGACCAAGCGAAAGCATAGGGATCCCTGCTGATAGCGCTTGAAGGTCACCTTATAGGTATAGGTGTTCGTCGAGCTGCCACTACCAGCCGTCGTGATACGCAGCTGGATACCCTTCAGAAGGTCGCTGCTCTTGAAGGTCTGCGTAGCATCCTTCCACGCTACCGTCGTGCCGTCAGCAAGGATGACCTCTACGGTCGCATTGCTGGCAGCCTTCGCCAGGCGCAGGTGCACATTGTAGTCGGCACTGCTATAGGGGAGCGCCTGAATATTGTAGATCGCCCCAGTAGCCGTATTGCGGATGACGAAGGATAGCAGACACAGCCTCCTTCAGCGTAGCCTCATCGGTCGAGAGGGCGAAGGCCGTGATCTGGTTGTCGTAGACCTGGAAGTCTTCCAGCTCTACCTGCTTGGTCTTACAGCTTGTCGTACCGAGCGTGAGTGCCAGAAGGCCCAGAGCTGCGGGGACAAGGGTAGTGATACGTCTCATTGCTTCTATATATATGGAGCGAAAGATACTTGCTCGGATCATCAGAGGTATGTGGAGCGCCTTGCTCTAAAGCCTACTCCGCACTATAACTCTAAGTCGCAAAGGTATGAAGAATAACGCAAGTCTCGTGCGCGCAGGTATCCAGCGCACGGACTTGCGTCTAAGTCACTGCCCAAGCAGGGCTAAAGCCATTAGCGAAGCACATACTACGCGCTCCGATGATAGGGATTCTGTCGAGGGAGCAAGGCCCTAAGGCGTGCTCTATTCCCCTTTCTCGTTGTTTTCCCTGAAATCGGGGTCTACTGCATAGCGCCCACCCTCTTTGCTCGTACGATAGGAAAGCCACTCCAGATCCAAGCCCAACTTCTTCAAGCGGCGACTCTGCTCCAAGGCCTCCTCACTCACGGCCGAAGGCACCTCCTCCGCACAAGGGATATAGCCACGAGCATTCAAGAGCACGGGGTGCAGGGACTCTGGGTTGATGGCATCACGAGGAGCCGTATAGTAGAGACCAAAGACATTTAACTGACAGTAGCGTGTGGAACACTGATAGACCCTGAATGCCCTCGCTCGTCACCCGCACGATATAGATCTGCTTGGGTAGACACCTGAGGTCATAGGTGTAGTCACGCACCAGCTTATCCAAGCGCTTCATCGAGGTAAACTTCACTCCACGAAGCCACTCTTGCGAACGCTCTACGGGCTCCTCCTTCACATAGAAGGCAAGGAGACGCGGATTAGCACCCGAATAAAGTTCGTCGTCAAATGAAGCATAGTAGTAGCGGAAAGCTGGATAGGCAGCAGAGTCCTGTCCCCCACGCCAAGCCGGAGCGAGGAACTCCCACCCAGCGTTAATCATCTCCTTCGGACCACGCTTGCGTGCCTCCTCAAGGAGATCGCCCAAAGATTTGCGACTCCACTGGCGACTCTCTTGGTAGTGGTCGAGGAGATAGATCGTATCGGGGAGAGAGGTAATGCCCTTGCGCTTACGATTCGCAGCAAACTCTTCATCAGAGGGAGGAGACGAGACGTATGCAGGATCGCACTTATCCTCGGTATGATATCCCCCATCTTCATAGCATATATAGTAGCTAAGCCAGGGCACAGTAAGATTATGCGCCCTCAAGCGACGGCACTGGCCGAAGGCTTCTTCACACGCTGCCACCGAGGAGGCGCCCTCCGTACCTGGGGCCGCTGTTCTATCCCAGAAGCCCACGACCTGCAAGGATTCAGGATTAATTGAGCACCACCTATACTCAGTACACAGTAGTCCGAGCCACCTCGACTACATCCCGTGTGGAATACCGAATACAGCCGAACAGAGTCACCCGTCACCCGCACAATATAGATTTGCTTAGGCAAGCGACTGACATCGCTCTTCTCGTAGTCCACCAGCCGATCAAGGCGATTCATCGGGGTAAACTTCACCCCGCACAGCCATTCTTTTCGAGCGATCCACAGGCTCCTCCTTCACATAGAAGGCAAGGAGACGCGGTATGGTACGCGAACAAAGTTCGTCGCTGAAACGAGGCATAGTAGTAGCGGAAGGCGGGATAGCTCGCTGAGTCCTGCACCCCGCGCCAAGCGGGAGCGAGGAACTCCCACCCGGCATTAATCATCTCCCTTAGCCTTACGCTTAGCCTTAATAGCGCGCTTGATCTCATCAAGATCGCGCATCCAGTGCCGGCTCTCTTGATGGTGGTCCAGCAGATAGACCGTATCGGGGAGAGCTGGAAGAGGGGCGGCTGCCCGACGCTTACGCTGTGCCGTGAGAGGTAGCGTAGTAAGAAGGATCAGAAGGGCACATAGTAATGCTCCCTTTGCTTGAGAATATGTACCACGGTTATAGTTTTTATAGGACTTAGCTTTTACTAAGGCGGGGAGATAGCTCACTGGTTCTACTCTTTTTCTCTGTCGGTGTCTTGAAATCGGTGCCTGTCAGATAGCGCCCACCATCTTTGCGCGTGCGGTAGGTAATCCACGGCAAATCCAGGCCCAACCTCTTCAAGCGACGACTTTGCTCCAAGGCCTCCTCCCCCACAGACTCAGGTACAGGCACACCCTCCACGCAAGGGATATAGTCGCGGAGATTCAAGAGCACAGGATGAAGTGCCTCTGGGTTGATGGCATCACGAATAGCACTGTAGTAAGTACCCCAGTCATTCGAATCACTATAGCGTGTGTGGAACACAGGATAGACCCGAATGCCCTCGCTCGTCACCCGCACGATATAGATCTGCTTAGGCAGACACCTAAGGTCATAGGCGTAGTCATGCATCAGCTTATCGAGGTGACTCATTGAGGTAAACTTCACTTCACGAAGCCACTCTTGCGAACGCTCTACGGGCCCCTCCTTCACATAGAAGGCAAGGAGACGTGGCTCAGCAGACGAACGAGGTGAGGCATAGTAGTAGCGAAAAGCGGGATAGGCCGCAGAGTCCTGCACCCCACGCCAAGCGGGAGCAAGGAACTCCCACCCAGCGTTAGCCATCCTCTTCGCACGACGCTTGCCAGCCTCATCACGGAGCTCACCCAGAGACATGCGGCGCCACTGCTGGCTCTCTTGGTAGTGATCAAGGAGATAGATCGTATCGGGGAGGGAGGTAATGCCCTTACGCCTACGATTGGCAGCGAATTTTGCATCGGAGGGAGGAGATGGGACATACGCAGGATCGCACTTATCCTCCGTATGATACCCCTCGTCTTCACTGACATACATAGTAGGTAGCCAGGGCACAGTAAGATGATGAGCCTTCAAACGACGGCTCTCGGCAAAAGCCTCTTCACACGCCGCCACTGATGGGCCATTCTCCGCACCTGGGGCAATAAATGCCGTAGAGAAGTCCACGGGATGCAATGCTTCGGGGTTGATCTGAGTAGATAGATACACGCAGAAGCACCCCTCAATTGATTCAAAGGGACTTTCTACGTTGAGCCTCGTGTCGAAGACCGAATACAGATGAATGGACTCACCCCGTCGACCCGCACAATGTAGATTTGCTTAGGCAGACGACTGAGATCTCCCTCCTTATAGTTCACCAGCTTATCAAGACGATTCATCGGGGTAAACTTCACCCCGCGAAGCCATTCTTTCGAGCGATTCACAGGCTCCTCCTTCACGTAGAAGGCAAGAAGGCGGGACTTGTTGGCAGGCGACCGTAGTTCATCAGCCATCGAAGCATAGTAGTAGCGGAAGGCGGGATAGCTCACAGAGTCCTGCACCCCGCGCCAAGCTGGAGCGAGGAACTCCCACCCAGCGTTAATCATCTCCTTATAATTATGCTTAGCCTTAGCTCGGCTGATCTTATCAGGATCTCGCATCCAGTGTCGGCTCTCTTTGATAGTGGTCCAGCAGATAGACCGTATCGGGGAGAGCTGGGAGAGGGCGGTAGCCCGACGCTTACGCTGTGCGGTGAGAGGTAGCGCAGTAAGAAGGATCAGAAGGGCACATAGTAATGCTCCCTTTGATTGAGAATATGTACCATAGTTATAGTAGTTCTTTCCTGAGATGGAGGGATAGCTCCCTGCCCTACTCCTCGTCCTCTGTAGTTACCCCGAACTCGGAGAGGTCTGTTAGATAGCGCCCACCGTCTTTGCGCGTGCAGTAACTAAGCCACTCCAGATCCAGGCCCAACTTCTTCAAGCGGCGACCCTGCTTCAGAGCCTCCTCTATCACAGCCGAAGGCACCTCCTCCGTACAAGGGATATAGCCTCGGGCATTCAAGAGTACGGGATGCAGAGCCTCGGGGTTGATGGCGTCAGAAGGAGCCGTGTAATAAAGACCCAAGAAATCTGCCAGACAGTAGCGCGTGTGGAACACAGGATAGACCCGAATGCCCTCGCTTGTCACCCGCACGATATAGATCTGCTTAGGCAGGCACCTGAGGTCATAGGTGTAGTCATTCACCAGCTTATCGAGGCGATTCATCGAGGTAAACTTCACGCCACGAAGCCACTCCTGCGAACGCTCCACGGGCTCCTCCTTCACATAGAAGGCAAGGAGGCGCGGCTTATTGACTTTTGAGCGAAACTCATCATCCATCGAAGCATAGTAGTAGCGGAAAGCGGGATAGCTCGCTGAGTCCTGCACCCCACGCCAGGCGGGAGCAAGGAACTCCCACCCTGCGTTAATCATCTCCTTCGGACCACGCTTGCGTTCTCTCCGAGGAGCTCATCCAGAGACACGCGACGCCACTGCAGACTCTGCTGGTAGTGGTCGAGGAGATAGATCGTGTCAGGGAGAGATGTTATGCCATTTCGCCTACGATTCGCAGCAAATTCCTCTTCCGTGGGAGGAGACGGTATGTACGCAGGATCACACTTATCCAGCTTCTGATACGCCTCATCTTCATAGCATATATAGTAGCTAAGCCAGGGCACAGTAAGATTATGCGCCCTCAAGCGACGGCCTCGGCAAAAGGCTTCTTCACAAGCAGCCACCGAAGGACCACGCTCTGACCCTGGGGTTTCATACTGAATAGAAGGTTGCGGAATGCAACCCTTCGGGGTTAATCTGAGTAAATCTAAACCCCCAACGATTGGAGTGCCGCATGCAACCGACTTGTCCAGCTACACTCCGTGTGGAACACCGAGTACATCTGGACAGAATCACCCGTGACCCGCACAATGTAGATTTGCTTAGGCAGACGACTGAGATCGCTCTCCTCGTAGTCCACCAGCTTATCAAGGCGATTCATCGGGGTAAACTTCACCCCTCGAAGCCATTCCTGCGAGCGCGCCACAGGCTCCTCCTTCACATAGAAGGCAAGGAGGCGCGGCTTATTGGTACTCGACCGTAATTCATCGTCCATCGAAGCATAGTAGTAGCGGAAGGCGGGATAGCTCACAGAGTCCTGCACCCCGCGCCAAGCTGGAGCGAGGAACTCCCACCCAGCGTTAATCATCTCCTTATAATTATGCTTAGCCTTAGCGCGGCTGATCTTATCAGGATCTCTCATCCAGTGCCGGCTCTCTTGATAGTGATCCAGCAGATAGACCGTATCAGGGAGAGCTGGAAGAGGAGAGGTAGCCCGACGCTTACGCTGTGCCGCGAGAGGTAGCGCAGTAAGGAGTATAAGGAGGAAAAGGAGCGGCAAGCGGTACCGACGAGGAGTATGACAGGTCATCATACAGAACGGTGTTTTAGGAGTTAGCGTAGTCTGTGCTGCGTGGTGTGAAGCCTTGAGTTTGGAAGGGCAACGACCTCATCCTCAAAGGTAGTGATTTTCTCCACCAAACAATACGCCCAGCCGAGCCCCTCAAGACAATAGTACCCAGCTACTTTACCCTCACTCATCCGAAGGCGTACAAAGCAGACTTATCGAGGGAGCGAAGTGGAGCAATAGTCGGACGGCGTCAGACCAATAGTGGTATCGGGTACAAACGAGTAGTGGTTTGTATACCAAACGAATAGTGGTTTTTCTCTATCTACGCACGTAGTCTTAATGATCAGGTACGTAAATCCAAATATCCACGTACGTAGATATTAGAGCCACGTACGTAGCCCAAACTCATCTACCACTCGTCCGCAACTTTTATCCCTACGCAGAGCAACAACCTAATAGAGGTCACTTCACAAAGCTATATAGGAATCAGTCCAAAGCTATATAGCTTTCTTCGCCATCCTATATAGATCTAACTACGCACCCATATACCTATATATGGGACCATTGCGCAAAGGCACTAAGAATGAAGACATAAAGAGGGCCCGTAGACCTAATCATCTACGGGCCCTCTCGTGTAATAGGAGCCTATCGGGGGGGCAGTCAAGTGGCCGACTGATCATATCACCACCCCCAGCGAAGGAGCGTACGGCGGTAGAGAGCGAGCGCTATGCGGCGGAGCGTATCCTTCTCGGGCCAGAGTTGCTCATAGCGCCACCAGAGATTATCCCTCGACTTCGATGACCCGCTTGCCACGGTGGACAGCCGTCACTTCGGCCAAGATCTCCTCACGGGTACACTGCTCACGCTGGTAAGGATTGCCGTCGCCACGCAGGGTGAAGACGCCTCCGTCGATACGCACGATGCGGTGCACCAGATAGCCACGGGCGATGCGCGCCAGGACGATACGCCCCACCTGATAGGAGTCTTCGGTGAGAGGTGAGAGGACGATCTGGTCCTGCCCCCACGGATGAAGGGGCGCATACTCGAGCCACGAGGCAGGGAGACGAGGGCGCTTGCCCTCAGCGATACGGCTAAGGATCTCGGCGAAGAAGAGCTCGTTGTGTATCAGCAGCTCACGGCGCGTGGGCATAGCCTGGGTGAGGACGACCCCATCTTATGAGGCAGATTGGGCAAGGAGAGCTTCGGTCAGACGTACAGCCTCTTCGTCCGGACGGCAGTCAAGGCGGTACACAGGTACACGCTCCAGCACGTCGGCGACGGTATCGAAGGTAGCCAGATGGCGTACCTTATCCGAGTGGAGGAAGGCCGAGGAGGAGTAGATCGAGTCGAAGCTATCACGGCCGCGGAGCTTGGTGAGCTTGTTCTCGGGGCTCTGATAGAGATGGACGAAGGCAACGACTCGCGCCGAAGCATTGCGGTAGCAAGGTGTGCTTCCACTCCAAGGGCAACCGTAGACGCGCACTTCACCGTCGTCCATGATACGCACGATGGGCTCGTCGTCATTGAGGAGACGCGCACCAGGGACGAACTGACGCCACAGACGGCTATGCGTACTCTTACCCGTGCCGCTGACACCGAGGAAGATCAGGGCACGACCATTCAGCTCGGTGACCGAAGCGTGGACCTTGAGCATGTGCTTAGGTGCGATAGCCACACCGTAGGCGATCATGATCAGGCGGTTGATGAAGAAGAATGCCGAGGGGTCATCGAGCAAGACATCTGAGCGCACCTCCTTCCAGTCACGATCGACCTCGATAGCGTGGGAGCCTTGGCGCGTAGCGATCTCGAGACGGCGCTGGCCATCGACGAGCTTGTACACACGAGCACGTACGCCCTCGGAGAGCTTATCTTCGAGGAGGGTCTTGGGCTGGTCTGACGAGAGGCTCTCGCCCCCACGGAAGGTAAAGAGTGGTTCACAGCCATCGGGAAGCTCGGGCACCAGGAAGGGCTCGTAGTTGGGGAGCAGTTCACGGGTAGCCTCGGCCGATGGGGTATAGAGCAGGATATACTCTTCAGCGATGCGATAGATGAGTTGTTCGTCCATAGTGATGTAGAATTTATTAGCTATGAGCAGGAGTATAGCGCTTCATAGCGAGGAAGAGTCGAGGAGCGGTGAGGAAGAGCGTACGACGGAAGCGCTCTCCAAGGGGTGCCGCAGGGTAACGAAGGCCCCGAAGGCGGCGGGTGTAGGGGCGAAGGGCTGCGAGAAGCCCTGAGCCTCCTTCTCGTGGCGCATAGCCCACAGCGAGAAGATCAGGAGCCGGCGGTAGAGCGTCTCATACAGGAGCGGCAGGGCCTCGGGCGAGGTCGCCCCAATGGGAGCCTCGAGGTCCAGGAGGTTCTCAAAGAGGTAGACAAGGCGCTTGTCATAGACCTCGGTGATACTCCCCACTCGGGCCACGCGGTAGCAGTAGCCGAGCCAAGAGAGGTAGCGGTAGCGTGTAGCACGCGTGAGTGCCTCGAAGATAAAGGGGGTATCTTCGTAGGGGCGCCCCACAGGGAAGCGCAGTGCCCCCATCGTAGCGGTGCGGAAGATCTTCCCCCAAGCCATCCCCGTGACGCCAGAGAGGGCAGCGAGGCTTTGGAGGGCTTCCTGTGAAGAGAGTTCCCTCCCAGCAGCCAGCACCAGGCGCTCAGCGCCCGTGCGGCAGTTGATCTCGGTGTAGCCAAGCTCGAGGATATCAATGAGCGGGTTCGCCGATAGGACGTTCATCGGCTGCTCCAGGGCATCCTCGGGCAGCCAGTCGTCAGAGTCCACGCAGACGAAGAAGTCCCCACGCATCACGTCCATAGCAGCGTTGCGCGCTGCGGAGAGCCCCACATTCGCCTGATGGATGAGGCGAATACGAGCATCACGCTCGGCATAGGTATCACAGATCGCCCCACTACCATCGGTAGAGCCGTCATCGACGACGATCACCTCCAGTGCCGTGTAGGACTGGCTGAGGATCGAGTCGAGGCACTGCTCGAGGTAGGGCGCTACGTTGTAGACGGGGACTATGACCGAGAGAAGCGGCGTGGGTAGACTCATTGAATAAGATAGGTGAAGGGGCGCCCTAAGGCTCACCCTTCGGCTACTCAGAGTAGCGTAGCAAGGAGTATGAGAGAGCCCACCCCCGTCCTCTTGGATGGGGTGGGCTCTTATGGAGATTAGCGGAGGCCTAAGCGGCGCAGAAGACCCTTTTTCTTCTTCTTGTTGCCGTAGCCGTAACCATAACCGTAGCCGTAACCATAGCCGTAGCCATAGCCGTAGCCGTGACCACTCTCAGTAGCACCGTTGAGGACGATCGACATATTCGTCAGGATGTTCTCATCATAGAGGTGCTGCAGCTCAGGCAGAGCACGACGGTCAAGGCGGCCTGCTCGCAGGACGAAGATCGTCAGGTCGGCGATACGGTTCGCAATAGCTGCGTCAGCTACGCTACCGAAGGGCACGTTGTCGAAGAGGACGAAGTCAAACTGCTCAGCGAGCTTCGCTGCCAGCTCATCGAGGCGCTCTCCAAGGAGAAGCTCAGCGGGGTTAGGAGGTACCGCGCCCGAGGTGACAATCTGAAGCTTCGGCGCATTGGGATCCTTGTGGAGGATCTGATCAAGGCGTACGTCGGGGTTAGAGAGATACTCGGTAGCCCCCATACCAGCCAGACCGATACGACGCGAGAGCGTACCCTTACGGAGGTCAAGGTCGACGAGGACGACACTGTGACCAGCGAAGGTGAGCGTCTGAGCGAGGTTGTATGAGACGTATGACTTACCAGCCGACTCCCCGAAGGAGGTGAAGATAACCTTCTTCGCTTTCTTACCTCCGGTGCCGATCATAAAGCGCATGTTCTCACGCAGGACACGGAAGGCCTCGGAGGTTTCGTCACCACCCTGCTCGCGTACACCGCGAGGCTGAGCCTTCTTGCCACCACGCTTCTCTTCTCTGGGGATATCACCAAGGAAGGGAATCGAGACGCGGTCCATAATATCCTTACGCGAGCGCACCTTATTGTCAGCCAGCAGACGGATGATGAGGTAGACCGAGGGAAGGACAAGCCCTATGAGGATCGCGATCAGGACGACACGCAGCGTGTTGGGGCTGACGGGCTTTGAGGGAGCATCATCCATATCAAGCACGTAGGCACTATCCTGCGTCATAGCCTGACGGAGAGCGTACTCCTCACGCTTGTTCAGCAGCTCCGTATAGAGGCGCTGACGGATCTCCAGACGACGATCGATATCAGCCCTTTTCGCGACCCTGGTTAGATACCTCGGGGAGCTTAGAGAGGAGGCTTGACTGCTGACCCTGAGTATCCTTGAGGCGCATACGCAGTACAGCAGCCTGCTGGTTGAGGCTTTCACAGCATTCTTACGCAGCTGAGAGAGTGCGTTGTCGTACTCGGTGATGACAGGATTCTCCGTGCTACCACCAGCACCTTCGACGAGCTTATCGCGCTGCGACTTGAGCTGGTTGTACTGAGCGATATAACCATCCAGCGCCTGATCGGGTACCCCGACGTTCAGCGGGAGGTAACCGTTCTTACGGTGCGAGTTGGAGAACTCAGAGAGCATATAGGAGATGAGCTTCAGCTGGGTCTCAATCTGTAAGGCCTCTGCTTCGCTCTCGAGAGAACGCGAATTATAGACGCCGACCTTGCCTTCAAAGTCAAGGGTACGGTTGTTCATGAGGAAGCGCTCCATATCCCCTTCGACAAGACCAAGCTCCTTGCCGAGAGCGGCAAGACGCTCGTTGACGAAGTCTGCGGTGTTCTTAGACACCTGATTACGCATATCCATCTCCTCCTGGTTGTAGGCTGAGACCTGAGCGAGGAGGATATCAAGAGCACGCTTCTTCGTACGGTCCTGCAGGCGGAGAGTTAACGTAGATGCACGGTTCTCTGGTTCAGCAACAAGAATCGCGTGCTGGTAATAACGCACCGTCTGAGTGAATGGCATGCGATTAACTTCAATGTGCTTATACTCCCAAGGGGTATTGAAGTTCTGATGAGGCTCAATAATGAAGCGCTCATCGCCCAGCTGCACGGGGACATTCAGAGCGATTACCTGGCTCTTACCCGTGTGTGCAGGAGTGACACGCACATGGCCTGCATCTTGGAAGGCTACCTCGTAGACACTCTTGCGCTCTGTCGTATCAAGAAACTTCATCGAGAATGGAGCATCGGAGTAGAGCTCAAGGGTGCGCAAGCCACTCTTCACATTATAGAAGACGTTGGCATTGGCCATCCTGACCGTACGCTCAAGGACGCGACGAGATACCAGCTGTACATGCTCATTGTCCATATTGAGACGAGCAGCGCGTGCATAGCGCAGCATTTCTGTATCCATCATCGCACGCTGGGAAGCATCCTTAATAAAGATCTTCACCGAAGACTCATAGACGTAGGGCTGCTTGGCATTTCGATAGAGAGCCACAGCAAGTACCACACCGACGCTTAACAGATACAGCCACCAAAAGCGAAGGAGGTAGAAGAAAATATCAAGCAGATTGACCTCCGCTGCCTTTTCACCAGCCTGATTCGACCGATTCGTTTGTGTAGACATAGGGCTTATAGACTAACGCTTGAAGAGGGCAATAAGGGCGGCCGCAGAAAGTGCCGTCGAGAGAGCCGTCGTCACATACCCGAGGGTCGTGAGGACCTTCTGCTCGGTATCACGCTTACGATAGCGGTACTCGGCATAGATAATATCATTCTGCTGGAGGTAGAAGGCGGGTGACTCAAAGATATTCTTTGACTGCATGTCGAGTCGGTAGTAGACATACTCATTACCCACACGGCGAATGACATTGAGCTTGCCGAAGTCAGCCTGCTCAGAGAGCCCTCCGACAGTAGCGATAAGCTCAAGGATATTCGTCTGAGCATTATCTAGGTGGAAGGAACCACGATCGGTGATAGCCGCACTTGCAGCACTCTGATTTAATCCCTCGAAAGCCCCAAGGAGGTAAACGCGGAGGTTAGCAAACTTCGTGATGACGTGAGCATCTGTGAGATAGCGACCTGCCGTGAGCTTCGTACGAATCACTTCGCTTACCTGCTCCAAGCTTAGGCCCAGGACGGGTACATCTCCAATGATAGGGAACTGGATATTCCCCTGAGCATCGACCAAGTAAGAGGAGCTGGTATCAGCGGGAGCTACATTCGTCGTGTTCAGGGAAATACCACCAACAACGGTGGTAGGAGCAGTAGCCTGAGCCACCTGACGAGTATTGAAGGGGACCGTCAGCTCAGGGTTGCGTATGCTCGTCACGAGGATACGGAGCTTATCGCCCTTCTGTACAACGATGCCAGTGTCATGCTTGACACCATAGGCCTTGGCGATCTCAATATCCTGCAGGTAATTCGTCTTCTTTGCCGAATCACAAGAGGAGAGCGCACAGAGCGAGAGGACACCGAGGGCAAGTGTCCAGGCATGAGAGAGTCTCTTGATCATTATCATAGGGGTATATTACTCAGAATTTCTTACCAAATATAATAGAAAAGGCTGTAAGGAAGATAATCTTAACGTCCGTAAAGAGCGAATAGTTATCCAGATACTTGAGGTCGAGACGCAGGCGCTCCAGCATCTTCTCAATAGTGTCGGTATATCCATTGTAAAGAGTAGCATAGGAGAAGAGCCCTGGACGGACCGCATAGAGACGAACGTAGTCTGGGTTGCGCTCCATAATCTGGTCAATGAAGAACTGGCGCTCGGGACGAGGTCCGACAAACGACATCTCCCCCTTAATTACATTCCAGAGCTGGGGGAATTCATCGAGATGGTGAGCGCGAATGAACGCACCAACCTTCGTCAGACGACTATCCCCATCGGTGAAGAGCTGAGGACGATTCCCCGCCTCTGCATCCATACGCATAGAGCGGAACTTATATAGCGTGAAGGGCTTACCCTTATAGCCAATACGTTCCTGGCGATATATGACATCCCCCTTGGAGTCTTCCCACTTAATAAGCAGGGCGATCAGAGCGATCAGGGGGGGAGAAGAAAATCAGCGAAACCAAGGCTAAGGTAAAGTCAAAGGCTCGCTTGATGATGCGTTCGAAAGTATTCATTACTCGATCTATTTTGAAGGATTTAGGAGTTCGGTATAGATATTGATCAGACTATTGATCATCTCATCTTTAGTAAAGACGTCATAGAAACGACGACGAGCGCCCTTGCTATAGGTCTTCCAAAGCTCTGGATCATCACATATCTTATGGATAGCCTCTGCCAAGGCTGGTGCATCCTCGACTGGGACATTGATCCCAGAGACCCCGTCTTCATTGACCCAAGAAACCCCTGATTCGGGAATCTTTGTCGCCACGACAGGACGGGAGAGGGACATTGCTTCGACCAAAACAATGGCATAAGCCTCCGTTTTGATCGTAGAGCTGAGGCAGAAAACATCACAAGCTGCAAAGTAGGCTGGCTTGAGCTTATCTGAGATAAAGCCAAGGAACTTCACTCGCTCTTGCAAGCCAAGCTTCTCGGTCTGGGCCAAAAGCTCTGCACGCAAGGGACCATTCCCGCCAATAAGCAAGACATAGTCATCGCTAAGATGTGTCATAGCCTCGATCAGACGGTGGTACCCCTTATAAGGGACAAGACGCCCCATATTGAAGACAATCTTCTTACCTGGATATTGCGCACGTATTGCCTCGATCTCATCTGAGAGCCAAGGATAGGGATCTACGCCGATTGGGAGAAAGGACGTTTTCTCCTGTACCTTACGGAGGAAGGGCGACTCCTCGACATAGACTGGAGTTGTCCCCAAGATCAGGTTTGCACGACGAATCAGCCAGCTCTGGAAAGGGGAGAAGAAGCGTAGCAGGAACTTCTGCTTTAGGATATCACTGTGCCAGTGTAAGACCACCTTCCCTCGGTACCCAGAAAAGAAGAGGGCCAATGTAGCCATAGGATCGGGATGGTGTATATGGATGATATCATATTCTGAACAGATACGCCGAAGGCGGAAGATCATCTCGGGGGAGATCATCGTCGCAGCCAGCTTTGTCAGAGTCTTTGTACGAAAGATTCGCGACTCCTCAGAGAAGACGATATCAGTCGTCTCCCCATCATATGAGGCACAGAGCATATCTGAGGCAAAGCCTCGCTCAGCAAGGCCCTCAGTGAAGATCTCCATAACCTTCTCCACTCCACCTTTGATGGGGTAGAACTTACCAAGTTGTAGAACTTTCATCTTACAATATCTTGTGCCTAAGGAGTAGGCTGGGTAAAGCTATTTGATTGGGTAGCCCCATTGCTTGACAGGAGGAGCTCAAAGAGTTCAGCCCACGAGCGTGCACTAGGAGCCTGCAAGGGACGCTGTGGGACAGGCTGTAGCTGAGTATGATCTCCTCGAAGAACTCGCTCCATAGCATCAGCCAAGGCTACGGCAGAGCTCGGATCAAAGAATCCCACAGCACCAGCACCAGCTGCTGTCTCGTGAGCAAATGGGAGATCCGACAAGAGCATCGGGCGATTATAGGGAAGGAATTCCGAAATTGGGAGTCCCCAAGTTTCGATCCGTGAAGGGAAGACCAGACAGTCTGTACTGGCATAAGTATCCTGGAGCTTATCGCGGGACATAAATCCAGCAAAATCAAGGCTACTTACATTGCCCCACGTAGAGTGAAGCCACTGTGCATACTTATTTTCTGTCCCATCAATGGTGAGGACAGTACGGAAGGTTCCCACTCCTACACGCTGCTCCAGAATACGGGTAGCCTCGGTAAGAAGCTCAAAGTTCTTATGCGCATCAGCTGTTGCAGCAAAGAGGAATGTGAACTGATGACCGTCTGACAGAATCGTAGACTCCTTGGGTGACAGTTGCTCTCGCTGAGGTGGCGCTACGATGAAGCGATCTTCCGAAAGGCCAAACATCTTGCTAAAGCCCTCTCTCAACCACTGTTGCTGGACGATCAGGTAGCGATTGCGACGTATTCCAATTTGGTAGGCGAAGCGGGTAAACATCGCAAAGAGTGGAATCTTCTTATCAAAGCGAAAGTCCCTCAGCCTCCAACGAAGGAATGGGAAAGAGGTCTGGCAGTAGACAGCCTGACGATGAGCTTGAACCCGTGGGGTCGTATCGTGCAGGGAAAGCCACAGGTCTATTGATCCCAGCTCTCGAGAGATTTTTCCCATAGTCACGTACTCACACCAGAGACGCTTCCCCCAGCCATCAATTGCCCAAGGCAACTCTATATACTGGATATTGGGATAGTCTGCCAGTTCCTGCTTGTGCACCAATGCCGTGACTCGATAGCCATGTGCAGGAGCCCATTCGGATAGGAAAGCGAGGCACTGACGAAGGATCGTCAATGTCCCCCCCTTGCGGAGATTAACTGCGGAGATGACGATCTGCTTCATACCGAAGAGGATTTATTGGGGACAAGTGATGAGAAGAGGTCCAGCCACTGCCCCATCACAGCATCTACTTCATAGCGAGCAGATGCCTTACGAGCATTAGCTCCCATTCGGACGCGCTCAGCCTCCGAATCCATCAGCTGGCGGAGGGCGGTGAGGAAACCTTCATCATCCCCCTGAGAGATGAGATAGCCATCTTCTCCTGGATGAATTACATCCTTGGGGCCACAGGGACAAGCAAACGACACAATCGGGAGCCCCATATGCTGCGCTTCAATAAGGACCATAGGGAGCCCTTCGTAGCGCGAGGTCATCGCGTAGATCGATGCGCTCTGGTATACCTCCTTCATCTGATGGGTTGGCTTAGCTAGCGTCACAGACGAGGAAAGGCCGAGACGATTCACCTGCTGTTCAAGCTCAGGTCTCAGAGCTCCATCCCCATAGATTTCAAGCGTCCAGTCTGGATATGCAGGAGCAATACACGCCCAGAGATCAAGCAACTTAGCAAAGTTCTTCTGGAAGTCATAACGTCCCACAGCTATAACCTTGTGCGAGGTACAGGGCGAAGTCTCATCAGACACGAAGGGCAAAGGATTCGGAATCACCCGAATATTTGGCAGCTCCCCCAGTAGCCAGCATCTTCTTGTGTGAGAACGACGAAGCTATCATAGGGCTTCACCGTACGCTCGTCAAGCTTTGTACGAAGGATATCAACGAGACGCCATAGACCTGTGCGACCATATTGTAGCCGCTTCAGCTTCGAGAAGTGGTACTCTAAGACCTTACGGCTCCCATCCTTCATCTGGGGGAGAAGCGTCGCATCATCACCAAACATCGAGATAACGACATCTGCTTGGAGCTGCTCTAAGAGCTCTCTCAAACGTTGACGGTGCAGACGTTTCTTCTTAGGATAAGCCGTCAGTTTAGCTAAGATCCCTTGACCATTATTCTCATCATAATTAATGCCGAGGTCATATTGCTTGACTGAACCTTCGAGCGGGAAAAATGGCTTAGCCCCATTTTGGTCTGTCGTAACAATGATAAGCTCATGCCCCTGCTCCACCAGATAATTTACCTTGCAAGTCAAGACACGCTCCATCCCTCCAGAGTTGGAGGTAGCTGGGATACAATAGACTATTCGCATGACTCAGCTGGTGCTTCAGGGAATACCCCATTAATATGGTCACTCTCTTCGGGCGTGAACCAAAAGAAGAAGGCATAAATCATCAAGATATCCGTAGATACCTTCATCCATACGATGAAAGTCATTGCTAAGAAGCTCGCAAAGAGCCAAACATAACGAGGATATTTGCGAGCAAAATAGTAGGCATAGTATACAAAGCTCAATGCAAACGTCACAAAGCCGATAAGCCCAGAGTAGAGGATTAATCGGCAGTAGCCAATGTCAGTGCCGTAAATAAAGCCCCCGTACAATCCTGATCCAATAATCCAGGTCTTATCATCTTGTGGCCAACGCCACATTGTTTGAAGGACCTCTGTTGAGCCCGTTGTAAGCTCTCCTTTATTGAAAAAGTTGAAGAATCCTTCAAAGGCAAACATCAACTGCCCCCGAAAATACTCACTCGTATTATAGAGAACTACACCTAAAGACAAAAAGACTGCTATCAGTAAAGTAAAGGTGATCATCGTTTGGAACATTTCCTTTCGAATCCGAAACGCAATTAAATTACTTCGTAAGAGCAGAAGTATAAGTCCCATCACCATCCCTGTAGTAGTGGTACGAGCAACCATATTTCCCACCCCAGATATAAGCAGATAGGACAAAAGAAGTCCAAAAACTATGTGGGGACTCTTCTGTACCCTCAGATCATTACAAATGATTGAAGATATAAGGATCAGGACAAGTGAAAAACGCACACCAGCAGAATCAAGACCTGTACTAAAGCAGTATATTCGATCAATGCTATCAAAGAAATCTTTTGCCGTAAAGACTATAGAGTCCGTAAAACTCTTTGCTGCAGGGAAATTATCATTTAATAATCCTGTAATACACTGAAAAACAGTGATACCTACTAAGTAGTACGTAATGCGAGAAATGGTCACTTCACCATGAACAATACGGATACAGCGAATTGCAGGATAGGCAGAAAAGCCCCATACCAAAAAGCTTGTAATATAATTGGCATAACTATAGTCATCCGTATTATTGATCTCTACAGCTATAAGATTAATCAAAGAGTACAGGACAGAGAAAATAGCTCCACCGAGAAGCACTCGAGGTATAGCGACGCCTCTGCCTCTACGCCACGAATCATAGAGAAACCATAGGAAGCCGAAGACAGCTAGGATCATCTTCGTGTTGGGTCCAGAAGCCCAGAACGCAAAGTTGAATGAATAGTAAGAGCAGTTAACAAGAACAGCTATGGTCAGGATTTGAATAAGCCTCCACATATGCACTACTATCCTTAGCGATAAAGAGCTTTATAAAGCCACTGCATAACGACCTTGTCATAGAGCCGAACGAACCAGAACTGGCCTCGCGAGGCCATCCACTGCAACAGCTTCGTGCGAAGCGGAAGATGCTGATTCTTCATAATATACTCGTTGCTCTCTGGATACATACTACTCCAGCGCTCATAGTCTTGAGCGTTGTGCGAGAGCAGAAGAGGGAGCTTGAGATTAAGCTTCAGATAGTGGATAAGCTCCAAAGACTCCATAGAGGCTTGCTGTGCAAGATAACGCTCAAGCTCCTGAACGTTTGCCTGGACTTGCTGCCAGTGCTCTGGTCGATAAGTATTGGTGATCTGACTATCAGAGCGAACGTAGGTATAGAAAGGCTGGTGGACGATAGCCACACGCCCAGCTCGCTGGAGTAGCTTTCCCATGAGCATCAGATCCTCACCCATATTCTCTCCGGGGGAGGAAACGGAGCGTAGGAAGCTGCTCTATCAAGCTGCGACGAAGGAGGAAGAGCCAAAGATTCCATTTCATTCGCCCATAGCATATCTGAGCAAATGCCTCTTTCCCTGTCTTGACATCGGGCTGTGTAATAGGCCGCTGACTCGTTCCTTCTTGTAGCAGGTACTCACATCCAACGATATCTGCTTGGCTCTCTTCGGCTACTTGCACTAAGGTTCCAATAGCTGTTGGCTGCAGAAGATCATCAGCATCAACTGAATAGATATATTCACCTTGCGACGCATTAAGTCCCGTATTACGAGCAACGGCAACCCCACGGTTAACCTCATGGTGTAGGATCGTCACCTCGATACCCGAAGCCTCTAAGCCGGAGCGCTCACGCTCAAGGTATGCGAGACCATCGTCGGGACTACAATCATCAATAAAGACGAGCTGGAGTGGCCGATAGGTCTGAGCCTTCAGCTGAGCAAGACATGCTGGGAGTGTCTCAGCAGCACGATATACAGGGATAATAATGGAGACTAGCGGACTCATCAGCCTAGATTTCAAGGAGTAGATAGGGCTAAAATCTCTTGAAGAAAGCCCCTATCACGAGAATTGAATTTTCGAGCAAAGATATACTCTGTCTGCTGGAGCGCAGGAAGATCTTGGGGGGTAAAATCAATAAGCTGTCCATCATCTCGCCAGCCGATATAGCGCATTGCCCCTCGACTTTCATCAGTCGCGTCAAAAAGACACTCTATGAAGGGAGTACCCCAGATGAGGGTGGGAATGAAGTATTCGTCTGCACCAAAAGTGTGAGCAAAGATAGTGAGCGCACGCTTCTCTTGCTCCAAGAGATAGTCTACAAGCTCACGGGTAATACTGACCCACTGCCCCCCCTTATGGAACGGAATCCTGGTATTACGTCGGATTCCCAAAAGAACCTGGCTACGGACAGCTAAGAAGCGAAGTATACGCTTGATCTCAAAGATAGATCCACTCCCTCGGAATGATCGAGTGAAAGGATGCCAATAATGTAGTGCCCGGTCAGCCCGGCTATTCATCGGAAGTTGATGCAGCCCTATAAACTCCTTTCCCTGGTGCTGAGCAAAGAAGCTGTGGATATAGTCTTGATTCTTCAGGGGAAGATCCACCCCAGAGATGAGATGATGATGGCTGTACTGACAGCCAGAGTCCACGACCGCATAGAAGAGCTTATACTCTGCCTCAATCATGCTTACGTCAGCCCAGCGAACATCTACCCTATCCTTGAGGATGTAGAGCCCGGCATGCTGGGTCTTAACGTCAGGTAAGACTGTTAGCTTACGGTCAAAATGGATATAGATATCATTGCGCGCATCATCCAGTCTCTCGATGAGAAGCGAGAGAAGGTCAGGCTCATTATGAGCCAGTATGAGGTAAGCGTGTTTCATACTGAAATGACGCAGAGAGCAATAGTGTAGTGTAGCTAAAAGTAAGGGCCTCCCCCTTAGTAGAGACTATGAATAGCTCAGACTAAAGAGGGAGGCCACTTAGGGGTCTGACCTTGGAATGCAACGAGAGCTGCCTACCCAAGGTCAGTAGGGGGAGTAAGAGGATTACTCAGCGACCTTCGACAGAACTGAGCGGCTGCAGCGGGGGTCGTTGTAGTACATGTTAGCAACACCACCGTGCGAATCCTTCTTCAGCTGAGACTCTGAAACACCGAACTCGTTAACGAGGCAGTTGTAAACAACTTCAGCACGCTTGCGAGCAAGGAAGATGTTACGCTTGCGCTACCCGTACCCTTGTCAGCATAACCAGAGACAGAGTAAACGAGCTTGGGGTTAGCCTTGAGAGCTTCAGCAAGGAAGCCGAGGTTTACACGATCCTTGTTGCTGAGCGTCCAACGGTTGATGGGGAAGGTAACCAGAAGAGGCATACCTGAAGCAACGTTCTCGGGAGTAACTTCGCGGTTGAGAGCTTCCTCGAGCTGACGACGGAGGTCGCTGTTCTGACCTTCGAGGTCGCTCAGACGGCCACGGAGGTCGTTGAGGACGTTTTCATTGACGCGGATCGTGGTGGGCCGTGCTACGATCCCAGCCACGCTTGGGGAAGTTGTAGCTAACACCGACAGTAGCGGTGAGGAGACCTTCACCCCAGCGACCAGACGTATTAACGGGCTGACCAGAAACGGTAGCAGAAACGTCTTCCTGATCGAAGTGGTCACCAACGTAAGCACCACGGATATCGAGGTTGATATCCCAAGCACGGTTGATACGGAAGCGGTTGAGGATACCGACGCTTGCAGTCACTTCATTAGAGTGACGACCCGTCGTAGAAGCACGCTCGAGAGTCGTAGCGAAGCCAAGACCAGCGTAAGGGATCAGCGAGTAGAAGCGATCTTCGTTGTAACCGCAGACCATCTGCGTAAGGTTGAAGAGCACGTCAGCGTGAGCGTGGATGTACTGCTGCTCGGTTTCATAGAGAGGATAGCCTACATTAGCGTGCTGGTAGAGCTTACCTGTGCGCGTAGCGGGATTCCAATCCGTGATGAAGCCACCGTAGTTACCGCGGTTGAGACTAGGGATACCATTGTTGTGCCCCGTCCAACCAGACACACCCTTAATCTTATAGCCATTAGCACCTAGACGGATACCAATACCAGGGGTGAACCACTTACCGAAGTAAGCTTCGAAGTTAGGGGTGATACGGTCGACAAAGCGCATCTGCTTGTCGTGGTCACCAAAATACATCTGTGCACCAGCACCAATACCAGCGAACCAGTTAGCGCCGAAGCGATTCGTTTCTACACGATACTTATCAGCATCCTTCACCTCTACCGTGTACACGGAGTCGGTCGTCTGCTGAGCACGCAGTGCAGGAGCCAGTGAAAGGCAAACAACTGCAGCAATTAAACTCTTTCTTAACATCATATTCATATTTAATTATTGAGTATACGTTCTTTTTCACACTCACAGATGGGCTACAGCAGGACCGCGTGAGGCGCACGCAAAATCCTTGAGAGAGTCGGCCTTGAGTTGTTTTACAAGGATCTCTTATTCACCTATGAGAGGCGGAGTAAGCCCCTAAAGCAGCAAGCCGTAAGCAGGGACACTCCCTGTGACCCTTCGCATAGAGCCACATTTATACACGGCAAAGATAACGTTTATACGAAAACGCAATGAATCCCCATTATTGACCTTCATAATATCTGCAGGTTGCACCAGTATCAGAGGGCAAAACGCAGACGACACTTCGATCAAGGTAGGTCAATCAGCCCCAGCTCTCCTTGGGGGATACTCAGCTCTTCTGCTACCGAAGGGTCAGCCTGACAGAGAGCCAAGAGCGCACGATGCGCAGCATCCTGGTGGGCAACCTTTTTATTCGGACCACTCCCTACACCGACCTTGCGCTCATCGACGTAGACCCCACAGACGAAGGGTGCTCCACTGCGCTTCGGCTCCTGGAGCATACGGAAGTCAAGAGTAAGGTGGTGCTTCTGCGTCCACTCTAAGAGCAGCGACTTATAGTTCGTAGTCTGCTCTCGTAGGCTTGCCTCAAGCTCCGTAAAGAGGGGCACCATACGCTGGTGGACGAACGCCTCGGCACGGGCATAGCCCTGATCAAGGAAGATTGCCCCGATGAGCGCCTCCAGAGTATTACCATATATATCGGTACTACTCTGACGTGCCTCGCGACGGATCTGAAGCAGACGATCAAGGCCCATGCGCTGAGCGACAGCGTTGTTGACTTTACGCCCGACGATAGCACCACGACGCTTACTCATCTCTCCTTCATCCCAGTGTGGGTGACGCTGGTAGAGGTAATGACTCATTGCCGTGGCCAGCACCGAGTCACCGAGGAACTCCAAGCGCTCATTATTGAGCTTGAAGCCCTCCTTGTCGGTCTTACTCACCGAGCTGTGACGGAAAGCCAAGTCGTAGAGCTCGGGGTCATGTGGTTCGAAGCCGAGGAGCTCGACGAGTAGGAAGAGAGGCTCCTTGGGCTTGCGCCCAAAGAGCCTCATAAGTCCGTCTCGCACGATACGTATAATCATAGAGCTATAGAGGGAGTCTTGATAATACGTGGCTGTGGAGCCGTATTACTTCGTACTTCTTGAAGATGACACTCGCGTTGTGCCCACCGAAACCGAAGGTGTTCGACAGGGCAGCACGGACGGTACGACGCTGAGCCTGGTTGAAGGTGAAGTTCAGCTTGTAGTCGATCTCGGGATCTTCGTCGTCGGCAGCGTGATTGATCGTGGGGGGGACAATGTCCTCCTCTACGGCCTTGAGCGCGAAGACAGCCTCGATAGCACCAGCGGCGCCGAGGAGGTGACCCGTCATAGACTTCGTAGAGCTGATATTCAGCTTATAAGCAGCGTCACCGAAGACTTCCTTAATAGCCTTGGACTCGGAGATATCCCCGACAGGCGTAGAAGTCCCGTGTACGTTGATGTAGTCAATATCTTCAGGGGAGAGCCCTGCATCCTCGAGTGCATTGGTCATCACCAGCTTAGCACCCAGCCCATCAGGGTGAGTAGCCGTGAGGTGGTAAGCATCAGCCGAGAGGCCGGTACCTACGAGCTCAGCGTAGATGTGTGCACCACGAGCGATGGCGTGCTCGAGCTCCTCGACGACGAGGCAAGCAGCACCTTCGGCCATGACGAAGCCATCACGCGAAGCGCTGAAGGGGCGGGAAGCACCCTGAGGATCATCATTGCGAGTGGAGAGGGCGTTCATCGCATTGAATCCACCGACACCAGCAGCGCAGATAGAGGCTTCGGCACCACCAGTGATGATGACGTCGGCCTTACCGAGGCGGATGAGGTGGCAGGCATCGATCAGTGCGTTCGTAGACGAAGCACAAGCCGAAGCCGTGGAGTAGTTGGGCCCTGTGGAAACCATACTTCATCGACACCTGACCTGCGGAGATATCCGAGATCATCTTGGGGATGAAGAAGGGATTGAAGCGAGGACCTGCTTCGGCGTCATAGCCGCGCACTTCCTCTTCAAAGGTCCCGAGACCACCGATACCGGAGGCGATGATGACCCCGACACGGTTCTTATTTACTGTCTCTACGTCAATCTTGGAATCGGCGATACTCTCTTCGGCTGCCACCATGGCAAACTGAGCATAGCGATCTAAGCGGCGAGCCTCCTTCTTATCGATATACTTGCTGACGTCAAATTCCTTGACTTCGCAAGCAAACGTGGTCTTGAACTTTGAGGCATCGAAGAGCGTGATGGGGCCTGCCCCACTCTTCCCCGCTACGACAGCCTCCCACGTCTCGCGGGCCGTAGCCCCGAGAGGTGAGATAGCGCCTATTCCAGTGATGACGACTCTCTTGAGTTCCATCAGCAAATTCCTTTATCTCGACGAGAGGGCTATTAAGCCTTCTTGCTTTCGATGTAGTTGATAGCGTCGCCGACCGTCTTGATCGTCTGAGCGTCCTGATCGGGGATCTGGATGTCGAAAGCCTTTTCGAATTCCATGATGAGCTCTACGGTGTCGAGAGAGTCAGCACCGAGGTCGCTGGAGAAGTTTGCTTCAGGGGTTACTTCGCTTGCTTCGCAGTTGAGCTTTTCGACGATGATTTCGACTACCTTTTCGTTGATCTGTGACATGATTTCTTTTCTTTACTTAGTTATGTATTCTTTCTTTACACTGCATTGCTCTACCTTTGTACCGTATAATGAGCGGCACTCAGGGGAGTAGTTCGGAGTATTCCCGCGCGGCGCTTATCACACTGCACAGATACGCTCCATTTGTGCACAAAGATACAACTATTTATGAAACAAATAGCAATACTTGCTTCTGGCAATGGCTCAAACGCCGAAGCTATCGTCCATCATTTCCGCGCTACAGGCGAGGCGGAGGTGGCTATGATCATCACAAACAAGCCTCAGGCAGGGGTCATCCAGCGGGCTGAAAGACTGGGTATACCTTGTCATTATTTTACAAACGCAGAGCTTCGTGAAGGCACGTGCCCGATAGCTCTGATGAAGGAGCACGGCGTCGAGCTCATCATCTTGGCGGGCTATCTCTGCCTCATCACTCCTATATATATAATGGAGTACCCCGAGCGCATCATCAACATCCACCCTGCACTCCTCCCCTCTTTCGGCGGTCAAGGTATGTACGGCGACCGAGTGCACGCTGCCGTCATCGCCTCGGGAGCGAAGGAGAGTGGTATCACCATCCACCTCGTCGACGAAGACTATGACCACGGGCGCCACCTCCCTGCAGGCGACCTGCCCCGTGCGTCCCTGATGACACCGTCGATACACTCGCCGCGCGCATCCACGAGCTGGAGCACCGCTTCTTCCCCACGACCATCGCCCAATACCTGCGCTTCCTCTAAGGAAGCTCCTCCCATACATCACCCAGCCGCCCCACAGCGAGTCACCGACGTGACCTGCTGTGGGGCGGCTCTTTTTCTCTCTCGCGTGGCGCGCGGGCGCACATATATATATAATGTATATGCGGGTGCTAAGGGGACGAGAAAGCACACCCTGCGGAGGGCGGGAAAAACGCCCGTTTTTCGCAGTACGGGCTAAGTAAGTACTTTTGTATACCTACATAATAGGTCCCTGTGAGCCGACTGCATCACCCGCAGGCGCGCCCTCAGACAATCCATCATCTCTCCCACTCCACAAACCCCTCACATCCCACCGATATGGCCCAGCGACTCTTCCTCCTCGATGCGTACGCCCTGATCTACCGCGCCTACTACGCCTTCATCAAAGCCCCACGCTTCGACAGCAAGGGGCGCAATACCAGCGCTGTCTTCGGCTTCGTCCTCATGCTGGAGGATCTCCTCTCGAAGGAGAATCCCGAGGAGATCGCCGTCGTCTTTGACCCCGCAGGTGGCACCTTCCGCCACCGCGAGTATCCCGCTTACAAGGCGCAGCGCGAAGAGACGCCCGAAGGGATCCGCATCGCCGTACCGCTCATCCGTGAGCTCCTCGCCGCCTACCGCATCCCCTCTGTCGAAGTCCCCGACTTCGAGGCGGACGACGTCATCGGTACGCTGAGCGACCTAGCTGCCCATACGGGCCACGAGGTGCTGATGGTCACACCCGACAAGGACTACGGGCAGCTCGTCACCGAGCACGTCCGCATATACCGCCCGATGCAGGGCGGGGGCTACGAGATCTGGGGCGAAGCCGAGATACGGGAGAAGTTCGGCCTTGACTCCCCAGCACAAGTCATCGACTACCTCGCACTCCTCGGGGACAAGGTGGACAACATCCCCGGCTGTAAGGGTATCGGAGAGAAGGGCGCACAGAAGCTCCCTCAGTGAATACGGCACGGTGGAGAACCTCCCTCGCCCACGCCTCGGAGATCAAGGGCGCTACGGGCAAGAAGCTCATCGAGGGCGCAGACGACATCCGCCTCTCCTACTATCTGGCGACCATCCGCCGTGATGTACCTATCAGCTATACCGCTGGCGACTACGCCCGCAGGGAGAAGGACGAAGAGGCGGTGCGCCGCCTCTTCGAGGAGCTGGAGTTCCGCACGCTCCTCTCTCGCGTCCTCGGCACGGCTCCCGCACCCGCCCCCAAAGAAGGTCGCCCTCCCACCCGATGACCTCTTCGCAGGGACTCGAGGAGACTGAGGAAGCCGAGACGCCTGCCCCCACGGACGTACCACAGATGCGCATAGAGGTACTCACCCCGACGACTCTCCCCGCCTTCGTCGAGCGCGCGGCAAAGGCCCAGGTCGTCACCTTCGACACCGAGACCACGGGCGCCGATGCGCTGACGGCAGAGCTGGTAGCCATCACCTTCGCCCTCGACAGAGAGACGACCCTATTACCTCGACGTACCCGCTGAGCGTGAGGCCGCTACGGCACTCCTCGACCAGCTCCGCCCCATCTTCGAGAGCACGACCTCGCTGAAGGTCGGGCAGAACCTCAAGTACGATCTCCATATCCTCCTCTCCTACGGCATCGAGACGGCTGGCGAGCACTTCGACACGATGATCGCGCACTACCTGCTCTACCCCGATATGCGCCACGGGCTGGACGAGCTGGCGGAGAAGTTCCTCAGCTACAAGATGATGCCCTTCGAGGAGATGATCGCCCCGCAGACGACGAAGCAGTTTGACCTGCGTCAGGTCGAGCCCGAGCGCCTGCAGTTCTACGCTGCGGAGGACACGCACATCACCCACCTCCTCTATGAGTACTTCGCTGAGCGCCTCGAGAAGGCAGGGGCTTACCGAGCTCTTCCGCACCATCGAGATGCCACTGATGAAGGTACTCCTCGGCATGGAGCGCGAGGGGTACGCCTTGACAAGGCCTGCCTCGCACGCCAAGCGGGCGAGCTACAGGGTGAGCTGGAGCGCCTCGAGACGGAGATCAGCACGCTCATCGGCCACCCCATCAATGTCAATAGCAGCAAGCAGGTCGGCGAAGCCCTCTTCGACGAACTCCAGATCATGGAGAAGGCGAAGAAGACCAAGACAGGGGGCTACACCACGAGCGAAGAAGTCTTTAGAAAAGCTCCGTGACAAGCACCCCGTCGTGGGCAAGATCCTCGACTACCGCGGTGTGAAGAAGCTCCTCAGCACCTACATCGAGGCGCTCCCCGACCTCGTCTACCCCTGATGGGAAGATCCACACGTCCTTCAACCAGACCATCGCCGCCACGGGTCGCCTCTCCAGCAGCAACCCCAACATCCAGAATATCCCCATCCGTACGCCCGAGGGTCGTGCCATCCGCGAGGCCTTCGTACCCGATGCAGGCTGTACCTTCCTCAGCGCCGACTACTCACAGATCGAGCTGCGTCTGATGGCACACTTCAGCGAAGACCCCGCCCTCATCGAGGCCTTCCGCTCGGGGCAAGACGTCCATCAGGCCACCGCAGCGAAGATCTACGGCCTCACGCCCGAGGAGGTCACACCCGATATGCGTCGCCGCGCGAAGACCGCGAAACTTCGGTATCATCTACGGCATCTCCGCCTTCGGCCTTAGCGAGCGCCTCTCCATCCCCCGCAAGGAAGCCAAGGAGCTTATCGACGGCTACTTCGCCTCGTACCCTGGGGTGGCAAACTATATGTCACGCGTCGTCGAGGAAGCCAAGCACCGTGGCTATGTGACGACCCTCCTCGATCGTCGCCGTAGCCTCCCCGATATCAATAGCGCGAACGCTGTCGTACGTGGCTACGCCGAGCGCAATGCGATCAATGCGCCCCTCCAAGGGCTCAGCTGCCGACCTCATCAAGATCGCGATGATCCGCCTCGACGCCGCTATCCGTGAGCGGGGTCTCAAGAGCCGTATGATCCTGCAGGTGCATGACGAACTGAACTTCAACGTCCCCACCGACGAGCTCGCCGAGATGACCGAGCTGGTCCGCAGCACGATGGAGTCCGTCTACCCCGACCTACGCGTACCCCTCGAGGTAAGTATCGGCCATGGCCCCACGTGGCTCGATGCGCACTAAGCCTCTCGCCCCCGATTTATATTCCACAAAGACTGAATAATGAAACTATTAGCACTTGATATTGACGGCACGCTGATCACCAAGGAGCACGTCCTCACCGAGGGCGTCCGCTCGGCCCTGCTCCGTGCCCAGAGAGACTACGACACCCGCATCATCCTCGCTTCGGGGCGCCCCACCCCAGCCCTCGGCGCCCTGGCCGAAGCCCTGCAGATAGCGGACTACGGCGGCTACTCATGCCCTTCAACGGCGGGAAGATCCTCGAGGCGGGCTCCAAGCGCCTCCTCAGCGCCCAGCTCCTCGATGCCGACCTCATCCCCCAGCTCTACCGCCTCGTGCAGGAGTATGGGGTGAATATCCTCACCTACACCGAGGAGCACATCCTCACCGAGCGCGAAGATGACCCCTACGCAGAGAAGGAAGTCGTCATCACGGGCATGCCTCTCAAGCGTGTACCCAGCTTCGTCGAGGCTGCTACGGAGAGCCTCCCGAAGTGCCTCGCCGTCGGCCCTCTGGAGAAGCTCATCCCGCTCGAGGCCGCTGTCAAGGAGCAGCTCGGCACGCGTGTCGGCGCCTTCCGCTCCAGCGACTACTTCCTCGAGCTCGTCCCCCTTGGTGTGAATAAGGGCAGTGCGCTCGCTCGCCTCCTCGATGTCCTCGGCATGACCCCGCAGGACCTCATCGCCATCGGCGACAACTACAACGACCTCGAGATGATCGAGCTGGCCGGCACGGGCGTCGCCATGGGCAATGCGCCCGAGGATATCCAGCGCCGTGCGGACTTCGTCACCCGCTCCAATGCCGAGGACGGTGTGGCCTATGCCCTCGAGCAGCTCCTCTTCGTCTAAGCCCCCCACCCCTTCACCGCACGGGCTGCAGTACACCTTCGGTACTGCAGCCCGTGCGCTTCTATAGGACTTGCACCCACAAATCACTATAGGAAAAAGCCTGATCCTCCGCGAGAAAAAGCTCCGAAGTCGTATTCCACTCCCTCGATCTACGTACGTAGACGATAGGACAAGGCACGTGGATTTTAGGGCGCTCGTACGTGGACAGATGATCCACGTACGTAGACCGAACTTTTTCCCATAGATGAGCCAAAGAATCTCCCCTCAAGGGACGAAGTATAGGCGTAGTGCTCTGCGATAGTTCTCGCGCTGAATGAAGGTATCTATCCGTATAGATGTAAGCGACTTACCCGATGAGAAGAGCGAGGAAACAAGCGGGGATGATAGCTCGCAGATGAAGAGGAGATTTTGGTACGGGAGCCCTGCCCAACTCCCCTCTATCCATGACAGAAGAGTATACCCAGTCTATACAGGTCGATGGTTGGAGCTATCACTTGTAGTACTCATTCAAGAGATCGATCAAGTGGGCGGAGGCCTCTAAAGCCCCACCGTAGCACATTCTTGACATGCGGTTTAGGAGCAAAGCCTTTAGACCTATGGGGATGTTCGGGTGCTTGTCATTCTTTACGTATGCTCGATACTCAGAGATTGTATCTTGACTGTCTCCTGCGCTAACCCAAAAGGCTTCATATTCCCACAAGGCGTCCTTGTTTTCATCCGTAAATGGACTTTCCGCTTCACCTTTGTAGTAGCGGCAGGATCTTAGTCTATCTTCTTTCGTCATGATTATATCTTTATGTAGGTGGAGGCGACGTGTCTTACGCCCTTGGCAAAAATACTCTTATTGGCTAGCACGGTGTACCCGCTGTGGCTTTCGGTAGATCCTAAAGCAGCGCACTACGCACCGACGTCCCTCGTACTTTCTCCCGTCTCTCACGCCCACATAGGAGCATAGGCAAACCTGATATAGGCTTGCCCATAACTCCCATATTGAGCCATTATCACCTCCCTATTTAGGCTAAGTATAGCATCCTGAGAAAAGAAGGTTTAACAGACCCTTATCAAGCCTTGGCACTGGATAATATAGATCCATTTGGTAGCCTTCATATACCTTGAGTAGATCAAATGAAAACACACTCTCCCTTAGGGAAAGCCCCCTCTACGAGGGTACTATTTGGGTAATTATTTCCACCAAAATACCCACACTTAGGTACTCAAGCGCAATAGGAAATTGAATACCTTTGCCATGCACTTGATATATATAGTTATTCCTATGAAAGCTGCCTTGATACCACTCTTAGGTCTGCTCTGCTTCACCTCGGTCTTAGCGACTCAACCAGATAGTACCTCGCATGTAGACAAGCTCATCGAGGGAGTCACTGTACAAGGCAAAAGCAAGGAGCGTCAGCTTCGCTCTTTGGGGCTTCCCATCTCTGTGATCTCGCTACGACAGATTCAAGGTACAGCCTCCAGCGTGGAGGATATCCTGACACGCACAGCTGGGATCACCCTACGACAGACTGGTGGTGTGGGGAGTAGCTCACGGCTTTCTGTACGAGGGCTTGAAGGCAAGCGTATCGGAATCTACATTGACGAGCAGCCCATCGGGGAGCTCTCTGAAGCCATCTCTCTCAATGATATCCCCCTGGATATGATCGAGCGTATTGAGGTATACAAAGGGATCGTCCCAAACAAGATGGGAGGTAACAGTATGGGCGGTGCTGTGAATATCGTCCTCAAGGAGTATCCAGCCAAGTACTTGGATGCCAGTTACGAGATCGGATCGTTCAGGACGCATCGCCTCAACAGCGTCCTCAAGTTTCACAATAAGGCCACGGGGCTCACCTTTGGCATTGGGGGTGGACTCATCACCTCAGCCAATAACTATTGGATGACCCTTCCTCAGCGTCAAGGCATCCGTGTACAGCGAGACCATGACCAATTCCGTAAGATCTTAGCTGGCGGAAGTATCACAGCCGACAATAAGTGGGGGCTGGATCGGTGGACGTTCGAGACTTTCTTTGCAAATACCTACCGAGAGCTTCAGGGGCTGGAAACACCAATCGACTCTGCATACAATCATGGGATCAGTATCGGAGCAAATCTGCTGGCACGTAAGCAGGACTTCCTCTTCCCTGGGTTAGACTTCGACAACGAACTCTCATTCGTTTTCTCCCGCTCAGGCCTTCATGACCGTGCTATGGAGCGAAGGGACTGGGATGGTACACGCTACCCCCGACATCAAGCCATGGCGGAGAGCTTCAGCACATCCCTTCGGATGGCTATGGTCGCACCTATATCTTTGCCGATAAGCTGTATCTCAACTATACCTTTTCATCGACCCAAGCTCTCTCCTTCTTTGCCCGAGTATCCTCGACCGTTGACCGTCCCCGAGATGAGTACCAGCTCCATACGATGGGCTTCGAGGCCAACCGCCCAGGCTCGGTATTCACGACGACACTCGGACTGGGACATGAAGCCTATGCCCTACAGAGGAAGCTCCTCTCCTCTCTCACAGCCAAATGGTACTACTACAAGTCACGTGGAGAGATCGCTCCTTACTTCGGAGCCAATGTGTTTGACCCCATCGAGGTACACAACTCGGACTTTGGCATCAACGAAGCACTACGCTATCAGCTCTCGAAGACCCTTTCCCTTAAAGGCTCCCTTGCCTGGGATATGCGTCTACCTACGACCGAAGAGCTATTAGGCAATGGCTACCTCATCATCCCCTCGTCTTCCTTGCAGCCAGAGCGAGCCCTCTCAACCAACTTAGGGATACTCTACCAGCAGAGCTATAAATATGGACGTACGGAGATAGAGATCAATGCCTTTGCAAACCACCTCAAGCACATGTCTCGTCTCGTCCCGGCAATGGGACCGGCAGTACAATACATGAGCTTCGGGGCGATGCGCACCTTCGGCATCGAAGGTGAGATCAAGAGCGACTTGACTCCCTATCTTTATGCCTATGCCAACGCCACCTACCAAGATCTGCGTGACGTGCGCCTACTTGAGCCAGGATCGCAGCGTCCCAACGCTACCTACCGCAAGCGTATGCCCAACATCCCCTACCTCTTAGGGAACGCTGGCTTTGAGCTCCATCAAACGAATCTCTTCGGGCTACGTGGCACCAACACACGACTACTCTGTGATGCCTCCTACATCCATTGGTATTTCTATGACTTTGAGGTATCGCGCTTCCAAGAGCGACGTATCCCAACCTCGTTTACCATCGATGCAGGGCTCGAATACTCCCTCGATGGTGGACGCTGGGTCATCACAGCCAAGGCGAAGAACCTACTTGACCGCACGCACTACTCGGAGTATTATCAGCCCCTACCAGGGCGAAGCTTCTCTCTGAAGATTCGCTACCTACTTAAGTAACTTTCTTATTCACCCCAATACATACGATCGCTGAGACTACAACCTAAGTTCTTGGGAGTTCTATCGATATCCCTCCTCTTCGCATTAGTTTCCTGCGAAAAGGATCCAAAGAATACCCCAACCCCTACCCCACCGCAGCCACCAACGACCACCGACCAAGGGCACCTCGTATACCTCTCCAGCATCACTGGACCCTCGGGTGCGCCCGAGGCCAGCTACCTCGTATCCACCCGAGATATGAAGTCAGGGTCCTACACCAACCGTAATGGCTACCCGCTCGAAGTCGCAACCTTTCCCTACTACCACAAGGGGACGTTCTATGCATTCCCTGGGCTAATGGGATCGAAGATCTCAGCCGTAACCGTATTAGATGCACAGCATGGGATCACCTTTAACCCCTTAGGTTCCATCCCAGTACCAGGGAATTCAGGTACTACAGGGATGGCTCTTCTGAGTGAGAGTAAAGCCTACCTATCCAACTACCATCTTGGTACCATCTCAGTCATCAACCCGACGACACGCACCGTACTCAAGACGATCGACCTCAATAAATATGCTCAGCCTAATGTCAAGGTGAGCCCAGCGATGCTTATCATCCGTGATGGTCTGCTCTTCGTCGGGCTTAATCAGATTGATGCACAATGGAAGCCCTTAAAAGCTCAGGCCGATATGGCGATCATCGACACGCAGACAGACGAAGTCTCCAAGATCATCTCTGACAAGACCCACGGCATGTCCTTCTGCACACGTCCTATTGATGAGAACTCACTATTTATCGATGAGGCGGGAGACCTTTATGTGAATTGTTTGGGTGCTTTCGAGGCACTCGGTGGTAAGATCCAAGCAGGTTTACTCCGCATAAAGAAGGGGCAGACAGAGTTTGACCCAGACTATGCTCTGGAGCTGGATAAGGTCATGCCTGAAGGGACTGAGGGGCACAAGGTAGAAGTTCTTCAGGGGATCATTTACACCGGTGATGGGACTATCGTAGCTCAAGCAGGGATCACCTCCATGGATCCCAACTACCGTCAGAACCCCTATACTGCACTCACCTGCGTCTTGGTATCTATTGACCTTAAGAAGGGACGATCCAGCGTATCATGGACAGCGCCCCTTCTATGAATCTCACCTATGGGCTCACCTATGATGGCAAGCGCTACGTCTATTATGGTGTAGCGAATAAGACTCAGCAAGGGATCTTCCGCTATGATACCCACACGAAGCGCCTCGACCCTAAAGATCCCTACCTGCAGGTAGAAGGATATGTCACAGGTCTCCGCTACATCCCAGTGAAATAGCCCTCTTTATTCATCTCTTCGGTCTACTCCCTCAGCATGGTATATCGTGCTGGGGGAGTCTTGTTTCTCTCGTAGGGGCTTCCGTACCAAGCTCCGTATCATCGCCCAGCGTCGTGCAACGCTGGCGCTGATTTCCTGAGAGCGAGGACAGATAGGGTACACTGCGGGAAAATCGTTATTTTTTTGTGGCTTAGTAGCTTAGCACGTATAGCCTCCGAGCGGAGGTGAGGTGCTGATCGCCGTATTTTTACATCACACTTTGACTTAGCTTAGTAACTCGTGGAGAAGGTCATACGTCGAGCACTTGTCTCGGTATACCACAAGGAAGGATTAGCAGAAATCTTAAAAGCTCCTGCACGAGCAGGGCGTAGAGTTCGTCTCCACGGGGGCACCAGCACCTTCATCGAAGGGCTCAGGGTACCCTTGTGTTGCCGTCGAAGACCTGACTAAGTATCCCTCGATGCTCGGGGGGCGCGTCAAGACCCTTCACCCCGCTATCCAGGGCGGTATCCTCGCCCGCCGCGGACACGAGACCGACCAAAAGGAGGTCCTCGAATACGGCCTATCCCTCATCGACCTGGTGATCGTAGACCTCTATCCCTTCGAAGCCACGGTAGCCTCGGGCGCCAGCGAAGAAGATATCATCGAGAAGATCGATATCGGCGGTATCAGCCTCATCCGTGGGGCAGCGAAGAACTTCGAGGACGTCGTCATCATCCCTTCGCAGGCAGACTACGCTACGCTGCTTGAGATCCTCCGTGAGCGTGGCGCTCGCACGACCCTTGAGGAGCGTCGCCACTTTGCTCGCCGCGCCTTCGCTGTGAGCTCGCACTACGACTCGGCTATCTTCCGCTACTTCGACGGCGAGGGCGCTCGGCTCTCCGCCTCACGGCAGACGAAGCTAAGCCCCTGCGCTACGGCGAGAACCCCCACCAGAAGGGCGTCTTCTATGGCGACCTCGACCGCTACTTCGAGCAGCTCCACGGCAAGGAGCTCTCCTACAACAACCTCCAGGATGTCGAGGCAGCTGTCTCACTCATCCAGGACTTCTCTGAGCCCACCTTCGCCATCCTCAAGCACAACAACGCTTGTGGCTGCGCCTCTCGCCCCACCCTCCTCGAGGCTTGGACGGATGCGCTGGCAGGTGACCCCGTCTCTGCCTTCGGTGGCGTGCTCGTAGCCAACCGCCCCATCGACGTGGCGACGGCGCGTGAGATCGACAAACTCTTCCTCGAGGTGCTCATCGCTCCCGACTTCGAAGCCGAGGCGCTCACCATCCTCGAAGGCAAGAAGAACCGCATCCTCCTGCGTCAGAAGGAGGCCATCGATGCCCGCTGGTCTTACCGCTCGATGCTCGGTGGTGTGCTGGCTCAGGAGACCGACCGCGCAGTAGAGACTACGGCTGAGATGAAGCCCGTTACTAAGGTAGCACCCACGGCTGAAGAGCTTACGGATCTGGTCTTCGCGACCAAGCTCGTCAAGCACAGCAAGAGCAACGCTATCGTCCTCAGCAAGGGCGGTCAGCTCATCGCCTCGGGCGTCGGACAGACCTCACGTGTCGATGCGCTCAAGCAAGCCATCGAGAAGGCACGCCACTTCGGCTTCGACCTCAAGGGAGCTGTACTGGCGAGCGATGCCTTCTTCCCCTTCGACGACTGCGTCACCCTCGCTGCCGAAGCTGGCATCACCGCTATCGCTCAGCCTGGTGGCTCAGTACGTGACGCTGACAGCATCGCCGCTGCAGATCGCCTGGGCGTAGCCATGGTGATGACGGGGGGTGCGTCACTTCAAGCACTAAGAATACGAATCGACTAATAGATAAGCATGGGACTATTTTCCTTTAGGCAGGAGCTGGCGATGGACCTGGGTACTGCCAATACCATTATCATCAAGGACGACAAGATCGTACTCGATGAGCCCTCAGTAGTAGCCTTCGACAACCGCACGGGCGAGATGATCGCCGTCGGGACCAAGGCTCGTGAGATGTACGAGAAGGGCAACGCCAACATCCGCACGATCCGCCCCCTGCGCGAAGGAGTCATCGCAGACTTCGATGCCGCTGAGCACATGATCCGCGGGATGATCCGCATGATCAGCCGCCGCCGTGGGTGGTTCACTCCCTCACTGCGCATGGTCGTCTGTATCCCCTCAGGGAGCACGGAGGTAGAGATCCGTGCCGTACGCGACTCCAGCGAGCACGCTGGTGGCCGTGACGTCTACATGATCTACGAGCCCATGGCTGCAGCTATCGGCGTCGGCATCGACGTCCTCGCCCCCGAAGGCCATATGATCGTGGACATCGGTGGTGGTACGACGGAGATCGCTGTCATCTCGCTCGGTGGTATCGTCGAGGATCAGTCCATCGACACCGCTGGCGACGAGCTGACGCAGGACATCATGGATCACGTGCGCGATAAGCACCAGATCAAGGTTGGGGAGCGTACCGCTGAGCAGATCAAGATCCAGGTAGGTGCTGTCTACGCTGACCTCGACGAAGCTCCCGAAGACTTCACCGTCTGGGGTGCGAATATGATGGATACTATGCCCCGCAAGGTAGAGGGTCAACTATCGCGAGATCGCCGAGTGCCTCGACAACTCGATCGGCAAGATCGAGAGCGCTATCCTCCGCACGCTCGAGGCTACGCCTCCCGAGCTCTACGCCGACATCGTCGCCAATGGTGTCGTCCTCACCGGTGGTGGTGCCCTCCTGCGTGGTCTCGACAAGCGCCTCTCCAAGCGCTTCGGTCTTGACTTCAAGATCGCTGAGAACCCCCTGCACTCTGTAGCTCTCGGTACGGGCATTGCGCTGAAGAACATCCACAACTTCAACTTCCTCTTCCGCTAAGCCCCGTAGCCTACTCCGCCCGTGGATAAGCTCTTAGAGTTCCTCCAGAAGCATAGACACTGGTTCGTCTTCCTCATCTTGGAGACGATCGCTCTCGTCACGTACCTAAGTGGCTCGCTCTACTCGAGGAGCCTCAGCTGGTACGCGACGAGTGCCGTCTTTGGGCGGGTCAATGAGCTGATGACCGAGGGCTGGAGCTATGTAGGCCTGCGCCCTCGCAATGAGGAGCTACTGAGAGAGAATGCACGTCTACGTACGGCCTATACCCTCTTGGCTCGTCAGATGCAGGACGCCGAAGCCCACGGCCTGCTGCCTGGTCTGCACGCTACCGACAGCCTCCCCATCGATCCCTCGGCAGTCATCATCGCCCGGGTGGTCAATCGTGTGGCACACACCGGTGAGGTCTACTACACCATCAACAAGGGGGCGCCGTGACGGCATCGAGACCGATATGGGCGTGATGAGTGCCTCGGGCGTCGTCGGCGCCGTGATGGCGGTCTCCGACCACTACGCGCTCGTCATCCCCGTCCTCAACCCGAAGATTCGCCTGGCATGTACCCTCCTCGGGCAGGAGGTCAGCGGCACCCTCGCAGCTCCCTCGAGCCCGAATGCCAATGAGGCGATCCTCAGCAACGTCCCCCCCACACGCCCACCCTCAGATCGGTGACACCATCACCACGAGTGGCTACTCCTACCTCTTCCCCGAGGGGATGATGGTCGGGACGATCGCCGACTCCGTCCCCGCTCGCGTCAAGGGCAGCGCTGGGACCTTCGCCAACTATCCTGTGCACCTCTCCACGGACTTCCAGGGTCTACGCTACGTCTACCGTGATCCGTGAGAAGCCCACCCACGAGGTACGCGCCCTCGAAGACTCGATCAGACCCAATGAATAGCTCCACCTATCTGCGCTTCATCCTCTTCGCCCTCCTTATGGTGGCCCTGCAGGTGTGGGTACTGAGTCCCATCGCCCTCTTCCGTGTGGCGACCCCTTACCTCTATCCCTTCGTGCTGCTGCTCCTGCCGGTAGACACGAACCGCACCGTACTCTCGATCTCGGGCTTCGCCGTCGGGATGCTCATCGATATCTTCAGCCTCACGCCTGGCCTTCACGCCTCGGCCTTCACGCTGACGGCCTTCATGCGCCAGCCCATCCTCTCACTGCTCACGGACAAGAACACGATACCGCACGCCCTGCCCCTCTTCCCCACGCTGCGTGGAGGCTCGGTGATGCTCATCACGCTGCTCCTGCTCGTGCACCACGTCACGCTCTATATCCTCCAGGCCGCAGGGATGCGCATGGGGGCCCCTACATATCATCATCAGCTTCGCCTCGGGCTATGCCTTCTCATGGCTGCTGGCGGTGATGACCCTCTTCTTCGGCACGGGAGAAGGGGCTCGCTCGAAGTGATGCTCTCCTATGGTCAACGACGAGCTCTTCCGTAGACGGTGGCTGATCATCGGCCTCACCTTCGCCATCGTCACCATCTTCATCATCCGCCTCTTTACCCCTGCAGGGTAGCCAGCAATGACTACAAGCGCCGGGCGGAGAATAATGCCTACTTCATCCTCTCGACCATCCCTCGCGTGGCGTCATCTACGACCGCAAGGGCAGCTCCTCGTAGCTAATCGCCCCATCTACGACCTGATGATCGTGAACCACGAGGCGAAGGAAAGCTCGACACCACACTACTCGCAAATACGCTTGGCCTACCTCGCGAGGAGATCGTCCAGAAGCTCACCGCCGTACGTGACCGCAGTATCAATCGTGGCTACAACCCCTACACCCCTGCAGGTCTTCCTCTCACAGCTTGAGCCCGAGGAAGTAGGACGCTTCGAGGAGCAGCTGTATAAGTTCCCCAGGCTTCTCGGTGCGCTCCCGTACCGTCCGCCAGTATAACTACCACAATGCCGCCCACCTCTTAGGCTATCTCTCCGAAGCCAGCCTTACCGACCTCGAGCGTGACAGCACGATTATGCGAGGGGACTTCGTCGGACGAAGCGGGGTAGAGCGCACCTACGAAGAGGTACTGCGTGGCGTCAAGGGTGAGGAGATCTTCTACCGCGATGCCCGTGGCCGTATCCAAGGACGTCTGGATGGCGGTTCGCACGACCGTGCTCCCGTCCCAGGGCGTGACCTCACGCTCTCCATCGATGCTGGCCTACAGGAGCTGGGCGAGCGCATGATGCGCGGTAAGCGTGGTGCCATCGTCGCCATTGAGCCCGAGACGGGTGAGATCCTTGCCCTCGTCACGGCACCGAACTACGACCCCGAGCTCCTCGCAGGCAAGAGCAAGGGTGCCAACCACCGCATGCTCGAGGAGACCTTCGGTAAGCCGCTCCTCAACCGCGCGATCCAAGGGAACTACCCTCCTGGATCGACCTTCAAGCCTCACAGGGAGCTATCTTCCTCGAGGAAGGTGTCCTCACACCCTCCACAGCGCTTGCCTGTCATCACGGTTACCCACCGCTGGGCAACCGACCCAAATGCCACAGCCACGGCTCCCCCACCTCACTCATCCCCGCACTCTCCACCTCGTGTAATGCGTACTTCAGCTGGGGCCTGCACTTCATGCTCGACGACCGCCGCTATTACCCCTCGGCAGCCGTCGCTCTGGAGCACTGGAAGCAGCGTATGGTCTCCCTCGGCTTCGGCTACCGCCTCGGTATCGACCTGCCGGGTGAGAAGCGCGGATATATCCCCAATAGCGGCGTCTACGATAAGTTCTACAAGGGCGCATGGAACGGCCACACCATCATCTCCATCGCCATCGGGCAGGGGGGAAGTGCTCGCCACGCCCTTGCAGATAGCGAATCTCGCCGCCCTCATCGCCAACCGCGGCTACTACATCCGCCCGCACGTCGTGCACTCCATCGGCGGTATGCCTCTGGACTCGATGTACCACAACCACCAGCCCACGGGGATCTCCCGCGAGAACTGGGAGTATATCGTCGCAGGGATGGCTGGCGCTGTCACGGGCGGTACGTGTCGTGCTGCGAACTTCGCTCCTGGTGAGATCGAGGTATGTGGTAAGACCGGTACGGCAGAGAATCCCCACGGTAAGGACCACTCGGCCTTCATCGGCTTCGCGCCTCGCTCCAAGCCACGCATCGCCGTCTCGGTCTATGTCGAGAACGGGGGCTTCGGGGCGCAGTTCGGTGTACCTATCGGCCGTGTGATGATGGAGTACTACCTCCGTGACGGCAAGCTCTCGGGCAGTGGCGAGGCCATAGCCTCCTCGATGGAGCACCGCAGTATCTCCTATCTCAACGATATATAGCGCCCGCCATGCGACAGTCCTCCTCACAGCCTTTCTATAAGTCCATCGACTGGGTGACGATCTTGATGTACCTCATCATGGTCTTCTTCGGCTGGCTCTCCATCTGTGGCGCCTCGTACAACTTCGAGACGGAGGCCCTGCTGAGCCCTGGCGGTCGCCCGATGATGCAGCTGCTGTGGATCGGTCTCGGGCTGGTCTTAGGCTTCGCTGTCATCTCGCTCGATACCGATATCTACGAGGTGGGAGCGCCGCTCTTCTATGGGGCGATGATGCTCCTCTTGATGGTGACGATCGTCATCGCACCGGATATCAAGGGCTCACGCTCGTGGCTCGTCTTAGGGCCGGTGCGCCTACAGCCGGCAGAGTTCGCGAAGGTCGCTACCGCCCTCACGCTGGCGTGGCTATGCAATCAGTATGACTTCAAGATCGAGTCGATACGCAGCTATCTGAAGATCTTCGCTATCATCTTCTTCCCCATCGGGCTCATCCTCCTACAGCAGGAGACGGGCTCGGCGCTCGTCTTCCTCGCCCTCTTCCTTGCGCTCTTCCGCGAAGGCTTCTCAGGGCTCTTCATGGGGCTCAGTGCCTCGGCAGCGGTATACTTCATCGGAGCGCTGGTCTTGGAGGACACGCTGTGGTGGAGTGCTACGGATGCGGACCTCTTCTTCGTCTCGAACGCTATCCTCTTCTTCACCGCCACCCTCTTCGCCGTCTATACCCAGGACTGGCGCAACCGCTGGCGCTACCTCCTCTACGCCGTAGGTGCCGTCCTCGGCGTGTATCTCATCGCAGGAGTGGTGAACTTCTTCGTCGCCTTCAACCTCGCCTATGTGGCTGTAGCCCTCGTCGTCATCGCCGTAGGTACACTCTTCTACCTCGCCCTGCGCGAATACCTCCTGCGCTACCTCTTGATGGCCATCTTCGCCATCGGCTCGCTCGGCTTCTTCTACTCAGTGAACTACGTCTTCAACGATATCCTCCAGCCCCACCAGCAGGTACGTATCAAGATCGCCCTCGGCATCGAGAGCGACCTCAAGGGGAAGGGCTACAATGTAGACCAGTCAAAGATCGCTATCGGATCGGGTGGGCTCACCGGTAAGGGCTTCCTCAAGGGTACGCAGACGAAGCTGAACTACGTGCCCGAGCAGGAGACGGACTTCATCTTCTGCACCGTCGGGGAGGAGTCGGGCTTCGTAGGCTCGACGGCGCTACTCATCATGTACGCCGTCTTCATCCTGCGTATCGTGGCGCTTGCCGAGCGGCAGGTGACACGCTTCGGGCGGGTCTATGGCTACTGCGTGGCCTCGATCTTCCTCTTCCACCTCTTCATCAATGTGGGGATGGTGCTGGGGCTCGTCCCCGTCATCGGTATCCCCCTACCCTTCTTCAGCTACGGGGGCTCCTCGCTATGGGGCTTCACGTTCCTGCTCTTCATCTTCCTCGGCATCGACTCCCGTCGCAAGCAGCACACCGCCCGCTAAGGCGAGAGTGCCCCTACACTGGATGCCGTAGACGCATCGTATCCCCCGCCACCACCTCGGTGGCACCAACACATAGACATACGATGAAAAAAAGACTTGACCTATAAGGAAGCTGCAAGCCGTCTCGACGAGATCGTCCGCCGCATCGAGAGCGAGAGCCCCTGATGTAGACGAGCTCACGGGCCTCGTGAAGGAGGCTGTCGAGCTCTCGAAGCACTGCCGTGAGAAGCTCACACAGGCCGACAAGCAGCTCACGAGCCTCGCGGCACAGCTCAGCGAAGACCCCTCAAGCCGAAGGCTAATGGCACATCGCTACGCTATCATCGTCGCTGGCGGGCGCGGCCTGCGTATGGGTGCCGACCTGCCGAAGCAGTTCCTTCCCCTGCGTGGTGAGCCCGTCCTGATGCACACGCTACGGCAGTTCGCCCCCGAGGTCGAGGAGGTGATCCTCGTGCTCCCCGCCGAGCAGCAAGACCTCTGGCAGGAGCTTTGTGCCGAGTATCACTTCACCCTCCCTCATCGCATCACCACGGGTGGCGCCACGCGCTTCGACTCCGTACGCTCAGGGCTGAGCAAGCTCCCCGCTGAGGGCCTCGTCGCCGTACACGACGGGGTGCGCCCTCTTGTGTCACGCACACTGATCCGCCGCACCTTCGAGGTAGCCGAGAAGACGGGTGCTGCTCTACCAGCCTGCCCCGTCACCGATAGCCTGCGCCTCCTCGGTGAGGACGACACGAATGAGGCAGTCGATAGAGCCCGCTACCGTGCGGTACAGACCCCGCAGACCTTCGACCTCGAGCGCCTACACCGCGCCTATGAGCAGCCCTTCAGCCCGCAGTTCACCGACGACGCTTCGGTCTACGAAGCTGCTGGCCTCGGCGCTATCACGCTGGTCGAAGGCGAAGAGACGAATATCAAGCTCACCACACCGAGAGACCTCCTCTTGGCTGATCTCCTTCTGGACTAACCCCGCCCACGAAGGGCAGGCGCTACGATGGCTAAGGACTTCCTCCTCACCCCACTGACCTACCTCCCAGGTGTCGGACCGCGGAGAGCGAAAGCGCTCGCCGAGGAGCTGGACCTATATACCTACCTCGACCTCCTGCATTACTTCCCCACGAAGTACGTCGACCGCTCGCGCATCTACCAGATCCGTGAGCTTCGAGGCGAGATGCCCCACGTGGAGCTGAAGGGCTATATCCGTGACTTCAAGGAGGTGGGCGAGGGACGTAAGAAGCGTCTCGTCGCCTACTTCACCGATGGCACGGGCACGATCGAGCTGGTATGGTTCCGCTCCATGCCCTACATCCGCCAGCGCTATATCCCGGGGCAGTGGTATCTCGTCTTCGGTAAGCCCGTCTTCTTCAACGGCGCCTACAGCATCAGCCACCCCGAGATCGATGAGGAGTCGAAGGCCGCACAGGTAAGCGGTGGCCTTATGCCCGTCTATCCCCTCACCGAGAAGCTCACCCGAGCTGGACTGAATAGCCGTCAGATGCGCCAGCTCCTCTACGTGCTGAAGGAGGCCTGTGTCCCCCACATCACCGAGACGCTCACCCCCGAGATCATCGAGCGGGCACGCCTCATGTCTACGCCGAGGCCATCGAGCAGATCCACTTCCCCGTGACGAAGGAGGGGCTGGAGGCAGCACGCAGGCGATTGAAGTTCGACGAACTTTTCTTCATCCAGCTCCGCCTCCTCGGTATGAAGCGTGACCGCAAGGCCGCTTCTCCTGGGCTTCTCCTGCCACGTGTCGGGGATGCCATACGTGGGCTCTATGGGAGTCTGCCCTTTGACCTGACGAATGCACAGAAGCGTGTCATCCGCGAGATCCAAGCCGATGTCATCAGCGGCCGTCAGATGAATCGCCTCATCCAAGGGGATGTAGGGAGCGGTAAGACCCTCGTAGCGCTCTTCTCCATGCTGCTGAGCGTGGACAACGGCTATCAGGCGTGTATGATGGCGCCCACCGAGATCCTCGCCCGTCAGCACTACGCTTCTCTCTGCGAATACCTCGCACCGCTGGGTATCGAGGTAGGCCTACTGATCGGGAGTACGAAGAAGAAGGAGCGCACACGTCTCCTCGCAGACCTCAGCACAGGCGCGCTGAAGATCATCGTCGGCACGCATGCCCTCTTAGAGCCCGCGGTACAGTTCGCCCATCTCGGGCTGGCCGTCATCGACGAGCAGCACCGCTTCGGTGTCGTGCAGCGCTCGGGGCTGTGGCAGAAGGGCGAGCAGATCCACCCGCACATCCTCATCACGAGCGCTACGCCTATCCCGCGTACGCTCGCCATGACCCTCTACGGCGACCTGGATATCTCCGTAATCGACGAGCTCCCACCCGGGCGCAAGCCTATCGAGACCTACCACCAGAGTGAGAGCGAGATGTATCGGGTATATCAGTTCCTCGAGCGTCAGCTGGAGGAGGGCCGTCAGGCCTATGTCGTCTTCCCTATGATCGAGGAGAGCGAAGAGGAGTCGATGCGCACGCTTGACGAAGGCTTCCGCCGCTACAGCGAGCACTTCGCCCACCGCAAGATCGTGCGTGTACATGGAAAGATGAAGCCCGATGAGAAGGACGAAGCCATGCGTAGCTTCGTCTCGGGCGAAGCACAGATACTCCTGGCGACCACCGTCATCGAGGTCGGTGTGAACGTGCCCAACGCCTCGGTGATGGTCATCGAGGGTGCCAACCGCTTCGGGCTCTCCCAGCTCCATCAGCTCCGTGGGCGTGTCGGCCGTGGCGCCAGCCAGAGCTATTGCATCCTCGTCACGGGCAAGGACCTCGGCGAAGATGCCAAGCGCCGCATCGCTATCATGGTAGAGACGAATGATGGCTTCGTCATCGCCGAAGAGGATATGCGCCTGCGTGGCTTCGGGGAGATCGACGGCACGCGTCAGAGCGGTCAGCAGCTGAGCCTGCGTATCGCTAACCCCGCCCTCGACGGTGCCATGGTGCAGTACACCCGCACCCTCGCCGAGGAGATCCTCAGCGAAGACCCCGACCTACAGCTCCCGAAGAACGAGATCCTGCGCCATCGCCTCCACGAGATCTACTACGAGCGCCCCTCCTGGAGTCAGATCTCCTAAGCCGCTCTTTCCCAAAAGCTTACTGTAGGACTCCCCATAGCCTTACCTCCAGTTCCTCCAGCAAAGCGCACGTAAGCTTCGCATACAGATCGAATCCACATACATACTCAACGCTATCCTCAATACCTATGCAGAGGGTAAAGAAAGAGGGCTATGCAGTAAGATGCATAGCCCTATAATTCCCATTTTAGAGTGCTAATAGCGCGTAAAAGCATCTATCGGCACTTTGGTCCTGCAAAGGTAAGCATTTTATATTATCCTGCAAGGGTGACATCAATATCACTTATCCCAGTCCCCGCTTTTATTATTTCTCTTACACCAGCAATACTATAATATCCAGAGAAAAGAGCCTTCAATTCTTTCTTAAAATCATCTTGTCTATTCTTGGAAACGCAACCAATCATGTAGTAGAGAACACGGAGGATACCTCCTAATCTTTGATAATCCTGAGCCTGAGAAATATTGGCAGGACCTCTTCTAATCGAACGCGGCAAAGCAAAGTCATAAAGTATATTACCATGAGCACAGCGATTACGAACGGTCAAAACTACAGAGAGATAACTATCAAATGTCGTCGTGTTATTCAAACCAAAGTGACTCGCTATTAATCGTTTAGATTCAGTAGACCGAATAGCTTGATACAAACGAATAACTTCGCCTAATGTCATAAACTCAATTGTTTTCCATGCAGGCGCATATCGATCATTGATATGAGTCTTATGATGACAACTCAATATAGGGTTTCGTCTCATCTTATTATATACTTCTGCATCGAAGCTCCTAATGTAGTCATGGCAAACGACACTTGCATTGATAAACCACGTAGGAGAATCTGCATGATTATTGGATAAGGTATATGTAAGGAATGTCCTAAAATTTATCTCTATACGATAGATAAATTTCAAAAGGATATTCCGCAGGCTGAAGTCAAAGTAATATAACTTTACTATATGCTCAAAGTTTGTTCCCTCCCTGAAGAGATGCGTGCGGTTGTATTTATTGGGGTAAGAAGCCTCAAAAGGAAACCAATAGAAGCCTAACCGATAATATCCTATATCCAGTAAGACTTCTTCTGCTTTAGCGAGATCTTCTATAATCATTCCTCGCTCCTTGAGCTGCTCTATTTGTTTTGATACTGTAATAGCTTTGTTTCCCATATCTATATTCTGATAAGTTTAGGTGGAATGAAGATACTAATTTATCATTGAAGAGCTCAACAATAGATCTACTACGAGCGCCCCTCCTGGAGCCAGATCTCCTAAGCCGCTCTTTTCCACAAGCTTTCTATCCTTCATACCTCCTCTATGAGTGATTCGTGCTCATAGGGGAAAAGTAAGCAGTACTGGTCAGTGATCCGAGCAGTACTGGTCGACGCGCGAAGTAGTAGTGGTCACTATCTGTTACCAGTACTGGTCCGATCGCTGACCAGTACTGGTTAGTATCAGCCCCTCCCGAGGCCCGCTAAGGATAGGCGCTACGAACGCCCCTCCTGGAGCCAGATCTCCTAAGCCTTACTTCCGCCCTTAGCCTTACGCTTCTTCCCCCACTTACGCTGGTAGAAGATATAGTACCCCGTCAGCGGGAGCGATGCACCGAAGAGCGCAGCTAAGACGTAGCAGATACGTGTGAAGAGACCGCCCCAAGCCCCCGTGTGAATCGAATAGATCCAGCCACGGAGCTTCTTATCCCGCTTCGCCTCACTATAAGCCTTGTACTCGGTCATCTGCCCCGTCTTTTTGTCGAAGCGAAAGCTATCCGCAGCACGGATATTGCCCAGCCCAGCAAGGGGTACCTCGACCTCCCCATCCTTGACCGTGATCTCCGTATAGTCTGCTTCGGAGGCCTCTATGACATAGCTCACAGCCTCCTCCCAATAGATATAGGAGGCAGGGAGCTTCGCCTGCTCGGCGCCCTCCTCACGGGGGGCATCCTTACGCTTATCCTTCTTGGAGCCCTTATCACCCTTGCCCGCCTCGGCCATCTCGGCACCAAAGACCTTATAGAAGCCCGTACGATACCACTCGAAGGACCAAGTAAGCCCCGTCATAGCCATCGCCAAGAGGAGTACGAAGACGTACACCCCGCCGACCGTATGCAGGTCGGTGAAGAGGCGCTGACGCCCGCGACCAAGCGAGATCTTCAGCCGCTTCCCTATCCCCTTGAGCTTCTTCGGCCACCAGAGGAAGAGCCCCGTGAGGAGGATGCAGACGAAGAGGAGGGTACTTGTCCCGACGATGACGCGCCCCCAGAAGATCCCTTCACTGCCCGGCTTCATACTATCGAGTAGCCAGCGGTGTAGCTCGCGTACCGTCGTGAAGAAGGGGAGGCGCCCGCTCTGCCCCACGATCTTACCCGTATAGGGATCGACAAGGACTCCCGCACGACGAGGCTTAGAGAGCCCCACAGTATAGGCGCGGCGGAAGTCAGAGGGTATGGTGACGCTCGTGATCTGCACGCTATCGGGCGTCTCGCTGGCGACCCGCTCCAGGAGGGACTGGAGGGAGAGTCTCCCCGTCTTACGCACGGGTATCGTATAGCTATCGTGGCGTACCAACTCGGTGATTTCCTTCTCGAAGACGAGCAGAGCCCCCGTGAGGCAGGTCGTCATAATGATAAGCCCAAAGGGCAGGGAGAGCCACAGATGGAGCTTCCTAAAGAGCTTGCGTGCGGTCATCGGGATTTATACTATCGTTGTATCTAAAAGAAGTGCGTTCGGCATAGCAGTGGCTTATACCGAACGCACAGAAGGAGTTGAGGTAGATGAAGCTACTGCTTCCTGTATTCTTCACCTTGATCTGTCATAACCCCCTTGTCAAAGTCTACATACATACCATAACGAGGGTCATTACCTCTATAGAGACGCACACGCCACTTACCATCATATTTTACTATATCGTAGCGACCCTTGAGCTCAACCTCTGTAAGGACAGCATTCTTATCCAGAATGCGCTTCTCATATTGCATCCCTGGAAGGAAATGAAAGGACGTATACTCACCATCTTCCGACATCGTAGAAGTCCAGGTAGTACCATCCAACTTATAGGGTTTCCCACCATATACGGCATCTTCATCTTTCTTACAGGAGATAAAGGTGCAAACCAGAGCTAACGTGAGTGCAAGCAGTCGAATGAATCTACTCATTATTTTCTACGTGAATTAAGACTTGTTGTTACTGTGATAAAGGTTAGCGTAGCCATCCCATTTCTAAACATTGAGTACAAAGATATTGAAGATATCGTCCCTTGCAATGCCATAGGTAAAGCGACCCGCAGAGACCGCCCCTACGAAGAGTGAGGTAAAGCATCCTATATTGGTCGCTGAGTCAACCTATATAGGTCCGTGAAGCGATCTATATAGGTCGGCGTGATGACCTATATAGGTTGACTCAGCGACCAATATAGGTTCGCATCACCCCCTCCCGAAGTTCACTCAGGATAGACACTACGAATGCGGAGCAATAGTCGTTTGCGAGCAAATCAGTAGTGGTACGAGGTGCGAATCAGTAGTGGTTTGGATGCAAACCAATAGTGGTTCGCACCTCGAACTTATAGTGCTTTGTACGCAGACGAGTAGTTGTTCATCTACGAGGCACTATGATTAGGTATTCCCTCCATCCGCCCCTCGGTGGTCGGGACTACGATGCGGGGCAGAGGCACTTGGGGCGCTTTTGCGTACTTTTGTGCCACCCACATCAGGGATATTTCCCCCTAAGAGCGTAAGATGAATATACGACCCCAAGAGATCCAGATAGCCGACTACGACTACCCCCTCCCCGACGAACGCATCGCCAAGTACCCCCTTGCCGACCGCAGCAGCTCCAAGCTCCTCCGCTATCAAGCTGGCGAGATCGAGGAATTTACCTTCCGTGACCTGCCCCGTCTCCTGCCCGAGGGTGCCGTACTCGTGCGCAACAACTCCAAGGTCATCCGTGCCCGCCTACTCTTCCACAAGGACTCAGGAGCGCGCATCGAGATCTTCTGCCTCGACCCCGCCTCCCCCACCTCCTACGAGCTCTCCCTCGGGGAGCGCCACCGCTGCTCCTGGCACTGCCTCATCGGCAACGCCAAGCGCTTCAAGGAGGGCACGCAGCTCACCCGCCTCCTCCACCGCGAGGGCCAGGGCGAAGTGACGCTGACGGCTGAGCGTGGCGAGGAGGGGTCATCCACTTCTCTTGGGACAATGATGCCTATACCTTCGGCGAACTCTTAGAGCTGATGGGTATCCTCCCCATCCCGCCCTACCTCGGGCGTGAGACGGAGGAGCAGGATCTGACGACCTATCAGACCATCTATGCCGAGACCGAAGGCTCGGTAGCAGCCCCCACAGCGGGCCTGCACTTCACCCCCGCAGTCTTCGAAGAGCTACGCGCTCAGGGCACGCCCGTGCTGAACGTCACGCTCCACGTAGGCGCTGGTACCTTCCGCCCCTGTCAAGGCCGATCACATCGGCGATCACGAGATGCACGCGGAGCTGATCAGCGTCAGCCGCTCGACGCTCCTCGCCCTTCGTAAGCATATCGGGCAGATCATCGCCGTGGGTACGACGAGCGTCCGCACACTGGAGAGCCTCTATCATCTGGCCATCGCCCTACGCCGTCAGCCCGACACGCCCCCGACCGCCCTACACGTAGAGCAGTGGCTCCCCTACGAAGAAGGTGCGGACGAAGAGCTGACGACAGAGGAAGCCCTCGACACGCTCCTCAGCTATCTCGATGCGCAGGGAGAGGACACGCTCGTCTTCCCCACAAGCATCATCATCGCCCCCAGCTACCGCTACCGCGTCATCCGTGGTATGGTGACGAACTTCCACCAGCCCCACAGCACGCTCCTCTTGCTCATCGCCGCCCTCATCGGTGACGACTGGCACCGCGTCTACGACTGGGCACTCACCCACGACTTCCGCTTCCTCAGCTACGGCGACAGCTCGCTGCTCCTGCCTTAGCGAAGCCGATACCTATATAAAGCAGAGCGCCTCCCGCCTGAGTCCTCGGACTCGTAGGCGGGAGGCGCTTGCCTTATAGGTAAGGGGTGGAGGAAGCGAGCTTACTGCTTCTTCTTAGCCCAGTAGATGGGCGTGAAGACCTTATCCTCGCCACCGAGCGCCTTGATAGCAGATTCATAGCCGGGCTTATTGCCGTTGACGATGCTGCTGGGCAGAGGCAGACGCTGAGGATAGTAGTCGACCGACACCGTAGAGTAAGTAGAGGCGGTGAGCTGGGGCATATTGTCCAGCGCCTTCTCTACCGCAGGCGTTTCGAAGAAGGGAAGACCCAGACGACGGTGGTCACTCCACGTCTCGAGAGGCAGCCAAGGCGTGTTGGCGATGAACTTCTGCGTAATGATCTTCGTCAGGTGGTCGTTCATAGCTGCCTTATAGAGGCGGCTCTTCATCTCAGGATAGCGGTAGGTGTAGTTCTCCGTCTGACCCGTGTAGCCGTTCGTGCACTTCATCGTCACGGTAGCTGCGGGCTCCGTGGTGTGATCCCAAGCGACGGACGTCCCTACGCGGTTGTAGGTCTGCGAGGTGAGATAGCTATCGACGGAGCCAGCACCCTGATAGGCGAAGCTCGCGCGGATACCCTTCTCATAGGCGTCCTTACCCGTCAGAGGCACCGTCCAGCCACGTACAGCAGCCTCAGCGATGAGGAAGTAAGTCTCCCATTCGCCGAAGAAGACACGCTTATTCGTGCTGTTGCGGTACTTCAGACCAAGGCGGGGCATCGTACCGACCTGCACGAGGTCGTTGATGGCATTGAGGTCACCCCAAGAGCCACCTACCCACGCATTCCACGTGTACTTAGCATTGATCGTCTTGAAGTCCTTCTCCTTGTCGGTAGCATCCTTCAGCTTGTACTCGGTCGTCGTAGCGGCCTTGCTCCACGAGGGATAGAAGCAGAAGTCGGGGTTCTCCGTATCGCCAGCGATGATGAAGGTCTTATAGGCACGAGGGTCGATGATGCCTGGTAGGCCGTCCATATAGAAGCCAGCCGAGGGGTCGGTCGTCGTCAGAGGGAAGTGCTTATCGTAGCGCACGCCGAGGTAGTCAGCAGGCTTGATATGGCTTGCATAGCGAGCGTCGGTGAGCTGCGTAGCAGAGCTGACACCACCCAGACCGAGGACGAGGTTGCTGTACGTAGGAGAGAGGATCTGGTGATTCCACTGACGGCTCATGACGCCTGTCAGGTCGTCCCAGCCGTCCTTCTCCTGGACCTCGAAGCGGTCGCTTGCCGAGGTGATACCCCCTGCGGCAGCAGCTTCCTCGAAGTGCGTCTTAGCCGTCGTAGGGTCGACCTCAGAGAGGCGCATCGAGAGGCGCATACGCATCGAGTTGGCATACGCACGCCACTTAGCGGTGTTGTAGCCATAGGCACGGTCGAGCTTATTCGTCTCGCCGTTGTCCGAGCCGGGAGCGGTAGCGAGGATGTCAGCGGCCTCCTTCAGCTCGGTGAGCATATAGGCATAAGCCTCCTTAGCACCTACGTAGGTGGGGTTAGCACCCTGATAGCCGTCGATGGAGACGACACCGAAGTTGTCACAGAGCTCGGAGAGCATATAGACACGCCAGATACGAGCTACCTGCTGGAGGCTCTTGTCATAGGTGCGTGCCGTGCCGTCCTTGATACGCTTCTCGCACATAGCGATAGCGTCGGTGAGGGGCTTGAGGCATTCCTCAGCCATGCGGCTGTAGTAGTCGGAGCTCCAGCCGTCACTGAAGCCACCTACGGCAAGACCGCCACCACGGTGCTGATGACCGCCCGTCTTCCAGTAGAGGACGAAGGCACGCTCCGCCACGTGGGGATTCTGCTGGGCAGCTATGATCGCGCGGTTGATGAGGTACTCGGGGAGCACCTGATCCTGCGAAGCGGCAGTGGGGTTGGTATTGACTTCGTCGAAGTCGCGGCACGAGGCGATACCCATCGTAGCGCACAGGCACAGACCCCAGAGGAGAATATTCTTCTTGTTCATGATATACATGGCTTAGCGACTAGAAGCCGAGGGTGATATTGAAGAGGAAGGAGCGGGTCGTGGGAGAAGAGGCGAACTCATACCCCGTAGCATTGGAGCCCGTAGCGAAGACCGACTCAGGGTCGATGCCGTTCATATAGCTCTTGATCATCCACACATTGTTGCAGGAGATACCGAGCTTAGCCTTCGTGATAGGCGTATTCTTCAGCAGGCTCTTGGGGAGCGTATAGCTGAGGGCGATATTACGCAGACGTACGCTCGTAGCGTCGTAGATGTTCGCCTCGTTGATACCGAGGTTCCCGCTACGACCGACGATAGCACCCCAGTAGTCCTGAGGCGTGACTTCGACGGTATTCTTCGTGTAGACCGTCTTACCAGCCACTTCACTCTCGACGGCGCCGTCGACGACGAACTTATCACGAGCACCATTGACGACGGTAGCAGCAGCAGCGGCACCACCGGCCTGCAGGGCGTGGTTCGTACCAGAGAACATCTTACCGCCGAAGCGAGCATCGATGAGGAAGCTCAGGTCGAAGCCAGCGAAGGAGAAGCTGTTCGTAAGACCTGCCAGAAGGTCGGGCTGCTGGTCACCAAGCTTCTTCTCATCGCCTGCGATAGGCAGACCGTTCTCGTCGGTGATGATCTTACCATAGAGGTCGCTCGTCTTGTCCTCGACGCGCTTGTAGCTTGAGCCCCAGATCTCACCGTACTTACCGCCTTCGCGAGCGAGGATCTTCAGGTTGTCGTACGTACCGAGGTTGTACTCCGTCACGGGGGACTCGATACCACCGCCATCGTAGAGCTTGATGATACGGTTCTCGTTGTGCGAGAGGTTCAGCTGGGCATTCCACTTCAGCCCTTCGCTGCGGATGATGTCAGCGGTGACCATGAACTCAATACCTTCGTTCTGGATGTTACCTGCGTTGATCATCTTAGCATCGTAGCCGCTGGCAGGGTCCATACCGAGGCGGATGAGCTGGTTGGTAGCGTTGGTGCGATACCAAGCGAAGTCTACACCAAAGCGGCTATCGAAGAAGCGCATCTCCAGACCCAGCTCGTAGGACTTGATGAGCTCACTGCGGACCTTTTCGTTGTAGAGGACGTTGTCGATGTTGGCCATCGTACCGCCGAGGGGATCCTTCTCGATGCGGTAAGCGCTATAGAGCTGGTAAGGCTCGAGGTCATTACCCACCTGAGCAGCCGAGGCACGTACCTTAGCGAAGGAGAGCCATGAGGGAGCGTTCACATCCATCTTACGGAGCATGTCGGTGATGACCAGCGACGTGCTGATAGAGGGATAGAGGAAGGAGCGGTTAGCCTTCGCCAGCGAAGACGACCAGTCATTACGCAGCGTACCATCGAGGAAGAAGTACCCATCCCAGTTCAGCTGTGCCGTACCGTAGAGTGAGTTGATCTTCTTGTGGCTGTATGACTCAGAGTTGTCGGGCTTGTCGGTACCGTTGGTCAGCGAGAAGAGGTTGGGCACGATGAGCTGGCTGACGCTGGCACGAAGGCCATTGTGCTTGCGCTCCATGAGGTTACCCCCGACGGAGCCCGAGAGGCCGAGCTTACCGAAGACGTTGTCACGCTGTGCCGAGACGAGGAAGCTATAGTTGTTCTCATAGAACTTGATCTGCTCCGTCTCATACTTACCCCCACCACCTGCGATAGGCGAGCCAGCGTAGGTCTTACGCTCGATGCGCGTAGAGTACTGGTCAGAGCCCACACGCAGCTCAGCATTGAGCCAGTCGGTGATCTTGTACTTCAGCGCTGCACTGATGAGGAAGCGGTCACGCGTATCGTTGTTGAGGTTGTACTTGCTTGCCCAGTAGGGGTTCGTCTGATTACCTACACCATACCAGCGCATAGCACCCTGAGGCGTACGGGCTTCCTCGAAGTCGCGGATGTCCATACTGCGGGGCAGTGAGTACATGGTATAGAAGGCATTGGAGGCATTAGCACCATTGAGCGGACGGTTCTGCACGAAGGAGCGGATGTACTGGACCTTCGTATCGGTGCTCCAGCGGTCGCTGGGGCCGAACTTCGTCGTGGCGCGCAGCGTCATATTCGTACGGCCGAGCGAAGCGCCAGGGATGTGGCTCTTATTGTCGGTACGTGTCAGAGAGGAGTAGATGGACGTGCGGTCGTACATCTGAGAGAAGGCGATGTTCTCCGTCAGGTCGATCCCAGGAGACTTGAAGTAGCTGGCTACGTTGTCGTAGGCTCGCATGTTGGTCTTCGTGCCGTCCCACTTCGTGTACTCCTGCCCTTCGATACGAGGACCCCAGCTGGAGGAGACGTCATTCTTATAGGCGCCGTCAGTACCTTGACCGAACTGGCTCTGCAGTCTGGGCACCATGAAGAGGCGCTCTACACCTACTGAAGAAGAGATCGTGACACCGAGGCCGTTGTTCTTACGACCGCTCTTGGTGATGATCTGAATGACCCCGTTACCAGCGCGAGAGCCGTAGAGGGCAGCTGCCGAAGCACCCTTCAGCACGGTCATGCTCTCGATATCTTCGGCATTGATATCGGAGAGACCGTTACCCATGTCGGCTGCAGGATTCCAGAAGTCATTGTTAGTAGCACCTGTCGTGTTGTCCATAGGCACACCGTCGACGACGATGAGGGGCTGGTTGCTGCCCGAGAGCGAGCTATTACCACGCAGTACGATCTTCGAGGAGGAGCCGGGGCTGCTGGAGCCCTTGATGATCTGGATACCAGATACCTTACCTGAGAGTGCGTTGGTGATGTTGGGCTCGCGTACAGCCATGAGCTGGTCACCCTTGACCTCCTGCATGGCGTAGCCGAGGGCTTTCTTTTCACGGCGGATACCGAGTGCAGTGACGACGACACCACTGAGCTGGGTCATCTCATCCTCGAGCGTGATGGATAGGGGCGTACCCGTCCAGCGGACGGTCTGGGTCTTATAGCCCACACAGGAGATGACGAGTTCGGACCCTGCCTTGAGTCCGCTTAGGACAAAGTGTCCCTTGGGGTCGGTCAGTGTCCCCTTGCCCTTAGCCTGGCCTTTGACCAGGATAGTAGCACCGATGATTGCCTCGCCCTTGGAGTCTTGTACGGTCCCTGTGAAGGCGACCTTACGATCCTGAGTCTGTGTCATGGCGGTCTCTACCGGCGTGGCATAGGCATTTTCTAAGGCGAGTCCTGGCAGCGAAAGACCCACAAGGAGCACGCTGCAGACTGTCTTCATTCGTTTCATAGGCTTATATCGTGTTAGTGATAAAAGGTCTATAAAGATAGATATTCTTTTAGCAAAGCAATGGTGTAATTGCCTATAACTAAAAACTTTACAAATGAATACACTTAACTAATCCCTAAGGAAGATATCCAACTCCTTATAGCTCGGTGGCTTACACCTGCGATAGATCGACCACTGCCCTACCCAAAGCGCGCGACCAAGGTGCTACGCTCGCCCCGCACTTCTTCCCCGAGAAGCTATGTCTTAGTACCAGCTACGCTACCCCACTCCATAGGCATCTACTCCACCACTCTATGGAGATGAAAAAGTAACCACTACTGGTCGCTGACGGAAGCAGTACTGGTCACCGCGCGAAGCAGTACTGGTTGGTAATAGTGACCAGTACTGGTCAGCCGACGAAGTAGTACTGGTCGCTTTACCCCATATATAAAAGGACTCCCCCTGAGGTAGTACGTATCGGCGTACCTTCCTCAGGGGGAGTAGTATATGTAGCGTGTGAGGCTACTCGTTCGGCAAGGGACCTAAGTGCAGTCCCTTCGCACGGAAGAGGCGGATATCCTCCTCGGGCAATTCGAGTGCCTCGATGGGCACGCATTCGTAGCGGTCATTGAGGTAGAAGCGCACACCGCCCTTGAAGCGCGAGCTGACGACCGAGAGGTCATCACGGCGATAGGACGTGCGGATGCCTGCCAGCTCGAGGAGCGTATGGAAGACGGAGTTCGACGAGACGGCCTCACGACTATTGGAGCGCCCCTGAGCGAAGAGCTGTGGGTGGGCATCTCTCCAGCGCTTGTCGCCCCAGATGAGGAGCGGTACGTGGAGCTGGTAGTAGGAGACGTCGGGTGAGGAGTGGAGGAAGCGCTCACGGTCATCGTCATAGACGTCCTCCCCGTGGTCGGAGATATAGACCATCGAAGCGGCACGATCGCCCCCCTCGAGGACGCGGACGACGGAGTCGACGAACTTATCCGTCTGGCGCACGGCATTGTCATAGGCATTGCGCAGGACGAGGCTGTCGGCCTCCGAACCCGAGTAGTGCCCCTTCACAGGGAAGAAGGTATCCTCCTTCGGATAGCGGTCACGATAGCTGAAGTGACTACCATAGGTGTGTAGCACGACGAAGAGCTTCGGGTGCTCACTCGCCATGAGACGCTGTAGATAGGGGATCATATCGCTATCGTAGAGACGTCGCTTCTCACGGCGAAGCTCCTTACGGATGGGGTGATGCTCGTCCCCTTGCATAGCGAAGAAGTCCACATAGCTGTGGTTCCCTGGCTGATTGGAGATGAAGGCCGTATAGAAGCCCGCTTCACGGAAGGCCGAGAGGATCCCCTGCACATGGGGCAGATTCTCCGCCGAAGACGCATCGGCAGGCGAGAGGATGATGGGGATACTCTTATACGTCGTATTCGACTGCGTCAGGACGTCAGCGAAGGCGATAAGCCCACCATCACGGTGGAGCGAATCGATGTGTGGGGTCGTCTCACGGGGATAGCCGTAGAGGCTCCAGCTGTGTGCACGCGATGTCTCACCGAGGATGAGGACGTAGATCTCACGCTCATCCTTGGCACGCTCGGAGGTAGCCTTGTAGCAGAAGTCCTGGCTGGTGCGGTCATAGTGCAGCACCTCATAGAGCTTCGTCGTCGCCAGATACATATTATGGAAGACACTCATCGGATAGACCTCGGCACGCAGATGCACGTAGGGGAAGCGCTTCTTCGCCCCTATATATATAGGTAGGGCGACGAGAAGGATGAGCGCAGAGACGAGGGCCATACGGCGACGGAAGCGGGGTGCGAGGCTCTCACGGCTACGCGCTGAGAGCGTCGCCACGACGAAGGTCAAGGCGTAGAAGCCCCCGCTGGCGAGGATGGGCCAGAGGATGTTGGAGAGGAGTTCGCCCGCTTCATCAGGCTCCGAGGTGAAGATATTCAGGAGCATATCCACCGCGACGACAGAGCCACTGAATATCGTCAGGAGTACGAGCTGGAAGGCGTGGAGCAAGACCAACACGAAGAGTCCCCAGTAGACGCGCCCAGGACGCTTCGCCGAGAGCAGGAGAAGCATATACAGCGGGAGCATCAGCAGGATATTCAGCACACGCCCTACGGCAGGCTGCTGCATGACGACAGAGAGCACGACATTGGGCAGGAGGAGCGCCAGCGTCAGTATCCAGTAGTAGCATCGCTGGTCAGCACGGCTTACCCAAGCCTGGAGCCGATCCCATATACGCATATAGAGAGAAATAGAATCTTAGTGATGTGGGTAGAGATAAGACATAGGCACTACCCTACTCGTGGTGATAAGGCTCGCCTCTTAGGATCGTCTGGGCGCGATAGAGCTGCTCCACAGCGAAGAGGCGTACCATCTGATGAGAGAAGGTCATCTGACTCAGCGACACGCGGTCATCTGCCCGCTTATAGACCTCCTCCGAGAAGCCGTAGGGGCCTCCGATGACGAAGACCAGACGGCGCGTACCCGATACCATCACCCGCTCGATATACGAGGCGAAGGCGGTACTCGAGAACTCTCGTCCGCGCTCATCGAAGAGCACTACCCTATCCGACGTACTGGTCTGGCGCAGGATCTCCGCTCCCTCCATCTGCTTCTGCAGCTCGGGGGTGAGCTTGCTGGAGCGGCGGATATCGGGGATGATCTGCAGGGTGAAGGGCAGGTAATGGCCGAGGCGATCGGCGTAGAGCTTCGTCAGCTCTTCGATCGCACGGCTATCGGTCTTGCCCACAGCGAGGAGAAGGAGGTGCATCAGCTATGAAATAGCGGGGTGAAGGCGAGGGGTAAGTGTCTATATCCACCAGACCCATTAGACTTCACTCTTGGGCACAGGGCTCGACGGGATCGTCTAATGGGTCTGGCGTCTACAGGCGGTAGTCTACCACCAGTAGCTTAGAAGGGCAGATCATCTGCAGCACCAGCGGGTGCTACAGGCTGGGCAGCAGGAGCTGCGGCAGGTGCCGCTGCGGGAGCAGCGGGAGGCTGAGGTGCGCTATAGGCAGCAGGAGCGGGAGCAGCTACACCGGGGAGCTGGATGCCCTGGACTACGTTCCAAGCGCGGACAGACGTGTACCAGCGGCCATTGAACTCACGGCTCTCGATGTCGATAGATACCGTCACTTCCTGACCCACCTGCATGGGGAACTTATTCACATTGTCGCCGAAGACTTCGAAGCAGACCTTGCGGGGGTACTGCGTGCCGAGCGTCTCGAGGATGTATTCTTGTACTTGCCAGGGGTTGCCAGCCTTGCTGGTACCCGTGCGCAGGGGGAGTACCTGGACGATTTTACCGATTAATTCCATGGGGAGTATCTTATCTAAATTGAATGATTTTGCTTAGCGGGGGCGGAAGCCGATGATGTGACGGACCTCATCGATGGTCTTCGAGGCGGACTCACGAGCCTTCTCAGCACCGATGCGAGCCACACGAGAGAGGAGCTCCTTGTCGCCCTGGATGTCGAGGATGCGCTCACGAATAGGCGCGCAGAAGGCGTTGATGTCGGCAGCGAGCTGCTTCTTCATATCGCCGTAGCGGATAGCGCAGTCGTTGTAGAGCCCGTCGAAGTGCTGGTAGACCTCGGGCGTGGAGACGATCTCCATCAGCGTGAAGAGGTTCTGGATAGGCTCGGGCTTCTCGCTGTTAGGCTCCGTAGGACCAGCGTCTGTGACGGCACGCATGACCTTCTTGCTGATGGTCTTCTCGTCGTCGATGAGGTAGATCGCATTGCCTTCGCTCTTACCCATCTTCCCTGAGCCGTCGAGGCCAGGGACCTTCAGTGCACGCTCTCCGAGGGAGAAGGACTGAGGCTCGGTGAAGAAGTCCACGCCGTAGATGGTATTGAAGCGGCGAGCGAACTTACGCGCCATCTCCATATTCTGCTCCTGATCCTTACCGACAGGTACCTTGACAGCCTTGTGCATGAGGATGTCGGCAGCCATGAGGGAGGGGTAAGTGAGCAGACCAGCGTTGACGTTGTCGGGCTGCTGGCGTGCCTTGTCCTTGAAGGAGGTCGTACGCTCCAGCTCACCGAGGTAAGCGTTCATATTGAGGTAGAGATAGAGCTCCAGCACCTCACGCACGTCACTCTGCACATAGATCGTAGCCTTCTCAGGGTCGATACCACACGCCAGGTATTCAGCGAGGATGGTATTCGTACTACGGATGATATCATCGGGATGCGGATGAGTCGTCAGCGAATGCCAGTCAGCGATGAAGAAATAGCAGTTATACTCATTCTGCATCTGCGTGAAGGCACGTACAGCACCGAAGTAGTTACCTAAGTGAAGATTACCTGTGGGACGGATCCCGCTGACTACTGTTTGCATCGTCTACTAACTATGATCTATAATGTGGTCCTATATAGGTTGCGAAGATAGCTAATAATTCACAATCCTGCCCCTTTTATATAAAGCAACTGGCTCTCCATCGGGGTGGAAAGCCAGTCACTTTGCTAAGACTTCTTATAGAGCGTTATCGGTGTAGTTTTCGTCGCTCCAAAAACATTAACGTAGGAGCTCAAATCAACCCCTTGAGGAGTAGGATCCCAGACCATAGTCTTCTCTGTCCTCTTCCTTATGACCCAAGTATACGTTTCTGTACCGGTTAGAAGAGCGAAGGGATTTTGTAGACGGACTTTATACTCTAGGATATTCTTATTCAATGAATAATACCCTGTAAGTCCATCGTATGTTAATGGACCAACAGAATAAATTCTCATCTTATCCTCGGTGTCAAAGTAGAAAGTCATCTTCACTGGGATTTGCCCTTTTTTCGACTCAACATTGAACTCTGACTCCCAGATCGTACCAGACAGATCCTGAGTCGTGGGGATAGGAAGCTCCTTCTCGGTACATGACACGCATGCCAAGAGGAAGAGTATGATACCAGATAAGTAAGTACGCATAATAGTTACTATTTAGAGTTAGACAATGGTACACTTCGTTGGTAGCTCGAGACCAGCTGATCCACGGGCTCGTTTGGAGTTTCAGAGGACAGCGCATGTCCTTTTGCTTGAGAAAGGTATGAATTATTTTTCAGAGAGCAAGTGGAGCACAATATCTCCAATACAACCGCACCTAAGAGCAGCTAATTAGTGCTACACACAGCTTACCAACCGAGGGGTACGGAGCGCTCTTACCCAAGGGGAGTGGAGCGAAGCAATAAGGGGGCTACGGATAAGCAATAGTGGTTTGCAGTCAGACCAATAGTAGTTCGGATGCAAACCTATATTGGTCGCTGAGTGAAGCTATATAGGTCACTGCGACGACCTATATTAGTTCGTTGCTTAGCATAAGGATAAAAGTTGCGAACGAGTGGCAGATAAGTTTGGACTACGTACGTAGCTCTAATATCTACGTACGTGGATATTTGGATTTACGTGCCTGGTCTTTAAATCTACGTGCATAGACAGAGGAAAAACACTACGTGAAGGCGCTTTTTTCTTCACGAGAATAGCACTTTTCCCTCCGCAGGATAAGAGGAATACTTGTGATAAAGCGAAGTGCTTGCGTACCGCTTCGGAGAGGCATATCGGGGAGCCGCGTGCGATGCCTTAGCACTCTAAATAGAGGGCAGAACTCTCGGCAACAGTCTCCAAAGAAGGACTATACTCCCCCACTCTATCTCGTAGAAAGGTATGGATACAAAGCGGGCTGAGCATCCCACACCTCCTGAGAGAGAGGTGAGGCGCTCAGCCCGTCTATGATTTGGCTTATGTAGGAGGAGGCTACTTCAAAGCGGTCAGCGAACGCACCAAGAAGTCAAGCGCGTCGGCAGAGAAGTGTCCTCTCAGCGTAGGATATTCCATAGGCGAGCCCGTAGACGAAGGTAGGAAGAGATGATTGAGTTTAGGGAAGACCTGCACCTGAGCCTTGGGCTGGAGACGCAGTAGCTCCGCCGCATTGGAGGGTAAGACCTGCTTGTCCATCTCGCCGAAGAGCCCAATGACGGGGCACTTGACAGCACGCCACGTCCCTGCTACATCCAGACTGAGGAGCTGTCGGAGGTAGGGCGTGAGCTGGCTCATGATCTGTGTGCGAATCGCCTCGTGGGTGCTCTTGTCAGGGCTGAAGACGGGCAGGAGTGGATCCATCACCTTTGCCGCACGTGCCTTCACCTCGTCCAGCGAGAGGCGCTTATCCTGCATCAGGCGATAGATCTCGCGGTTGGCTTTGCTGAGTGTCGCACGCTCACTCTCGCTCTTCCCCGCGAGGATATTGAGTGCATCCATCTGATCCAGAAGGATACGATCCATCGCGAAGGCAGGGCCCGCTAAGGATACGACCCCAGCTATCGAGCGGTCTTGGCTGGCTACCTTTGCAGCTATATAGCCCCCTTCGCTATGCCCGACGAGGAAGATACGCTGCGCCTGGACGCTCTTATTCCCCCGAAGGGCAGCGACGACAGCCTCAGCATCGTGCACAAAGTCCGTGATACTTGAGGCGAGGAAGACACCTGTGCTCTTCCCCACTCCACGGTCATCATAGCGGAAGACAGCGAAGCCCGCTTCAGTCAGTCGGCGGGTAATATCCAAGAAAGGCTTACAGCCGAAGATCGTCTCATCACGATCCTGCGGGCCACTGCCCGTGATCAAGACGAGTGTAGGATAAGGCGCCTGCCCCGTCTTAGGCAGGGCAAGGCTCCCCGAAAGCACAACAGACGAGCCCGAGACGGGGATGCTTAGCTCCTCCTCCGTATAGGAGGCAGGCGCTTGGGGAGCGTCTTGCTTCTCGGTCGAGCGCTCCATATCCAGCGGAAGACTCATACCTCCCTGCTGGAAGGTGCCCGAGAGCTTATCGTCCGCCGTGCGCACGGCAGTATAGGTCAGGCGTAGGCTGCGAAGCTCCATACGCAGGCTATCGCCCGATACGTGCACCTCATCGGCACGTAGAGCGTAGGCACCTTGGTCTGGGCTATCCAGAGTAGCCGACCAGCGCCCCGCCTCTTCGGTGAGGTGGATGACCATACGGAGCTTGCCCATAGGGAGCGAGAGCTTACCCGACCAATCCCCACAGAGGCTCTGTGCGCTCACGACGAAGGGGAGGAGAAGGAGGAGGGAGAGAAGGAAGCGTTTCATAGTGGTAGAGATAGTAGTGCGTAGTGGTGTGAGGTCTCAGCCTTTGAGACGTCTTCGGCGATTCATATAGTAGGTGAGGAAGAAGTTCTGCCAAGCGATGTAGCCCGCTATACCAGGAGCGACGAGCGGATGCATGAAGGTGATGCAGAGCCAGAGCGTCAGGGCGGTATTCTTCTGCCCCATGGACTGACGGCATGCGACCTCCTCGACCCCTATACGGCGCGCCAGATGGCTGCCGAGTGTGAACTGAATAGCGCACGCCAAGAGCCCGACAGCGAAGGAGGCGATGAGTAGCCCGACCTGCTCCGAGCCTTCCTTCAAGACGAAGGAGACACTCTTCCCCAAGATGAAGAGCAGCGAGGAGAGCCACAAGAGGTAGGTGAGTTTCTTCGGTGGATGAGGTGTCTTCCCCATGCTCTTCATCGCGCCCCGCACAAGCCATGCCAGCACGATAGGTAGCATGACCATACGGATGACGAGGAGCGCTATCTGCCCTGAGAGCGTCCAGAAGGGCAGCTGGCTGTGCGAATCAAGTAAGGGGAGTAGGAAGGGTGCCACCAGGCAGATCAGCCCGTGTGTGACGATGGTGTAGCCCGTAGCGAAGCCTGTATCACCATCCATAAGGCTCGTCATCGCCCCCGCAGCGGCGGCCGCTGGTGCGAGGAAGCACATGAAGAGACTCGTAGCGATGACGTGATCCCACGCCGAGAGGAGAAGATAGAGCGTGCCCCCGATAGCTATCTGGAGGACGAAAAGAAGGAGGTGCTTCGGTCGTGGAGCGGCAGCACTGGGTGGCATATTCAGCACAGCGAAGAAGAGCATCGCTGAGATGATCCACGGCGCCAGCCAACCATAGGGCGCTGTGATACGCCACGATAAGAGCCCCTACCGCAATGAAGAAGAGCGGGGCAAAGCCCTTCAGCCGACTCCAAAGGCTACCGAGCATAGGACAAATAGGTACGTTATCCGATGAGCTTAGGATCGGCTACGATACGCTCTACACCGGCACGTATCGAGCGCAGACCAAAGGCCTCGGGACGGAGGTCTGCTGGGTCGACGATGACCAGCTCACCAGCATCATCCATAGCCGTCGCCCCGTCGAAGCTCTTCACACGCGTCAGGTAAAAGAGATCCGCCGTATAGACATCGACCCCCGAATAGGGGTAGACATTAGGGATCGAGAAGAGTAGACGCACCTCCGTTGCCTCGAGGCCCGTCTCTTCGCGCAGCTCACGACGCACGGCATCATCCACCGTCTCCTCGGGGTCTACGAAGCCACCAGGGAGGTCCAGCGTACCCTTCTCTGGATCACGTGCACGGCGCACAGTGAGGAGACGCCCCGCCTCGTCGAGGACGAAGCAAGCGACAGCAGAGGCGACATTGTGGAAGTAAGTGAGGTCACAGCTCGGGCAGTGGATAGCACGGCCGTGTACATGCTCCAGCCCCTGCTGCCCGCAGCGAGGGCAGTAGCTGAAGCTCGATAGTGGATGTGTGTGCATAGGGAGTAAGGGGTAGGGAAGTCGTGTGGGGGAAAGACAACAGACGAGCGCGGCAGTGCGCCGGCTCGTCTGTCATCATAGGGATCGAAGGAGATTAGATTTCCTTGGCTTCCCAGCCGAGAGCGCTGGCACCGAGGACGGCAGCGTCGCTCTCCTTGAGCTGAGAGACGAGGAGCTTGGTCTTGCCTTCGTAGATCTTGAGGATGTTCTTCTCCATGTGGTGGCGAATGGGGTTCATCAGGAGGTCACCAGCCTTGGTGAGACCACCGAAGAAGATGATCGCTTCGGGAGAGGAGAAGGTGACGAAGTCCGCGCAGGCTTCGCCGAGGATAGCCCCCGTAGATTCGAAGATCTCGAGCGCAAGACGGTCGCCAGCCGAAGCCGCGTCGAAGACGTCCTTACTCGTGATCGTGTCGATATCCAGATCACGGAGCGAGCTCTCGTCGGAGCGGATGGTGAGGTATTCGCGAGCCGTACGTGCTACGCCCGTAGCAGACGTGTAGGTCTCGAGACAGCCCTGACGGCCACAGCCGCACATACGACCATTGCGACGGACGATCATGTGACCCAGTTCGCCAGCGAAGCCATCGTGCCCGTAGACGAGCTGACCACCGACGACGATACCACTACCGACGCCCGTACCGAGGGTGATGACGATGAAGTCCTTCATACCGCGTGCAGCACCATAGGTCATCTCACCGATAGCGGCAGCGTTAGCGTCGTTGGTGAGTGCCACGGGGATACCGATACGATCCTGGATCATCTGAGCCAAGGGGATCTTACCCTTCCAAGGGAGGTTGGGTGCGAACTCGATAGAGCCGTTGAAGTAGTTACCGTTAGGCGCACCTACACCGATACCACGGATCTTTTCCTTACCACCGACCTGCTCGATGAGCATGTTGAGGCCTGTAACGAGGTCATTCAGGTAGAGCTCAATATCGATGTGCGTACCAGTCTTGATCGAGGCATTGACGACGACATTACCACGGGCGTCGACGACACCGAAGACGGTGTTCGTCCCACCGAGGTCTACACCTATTACATAGGGCTTTTCCATTAGCTGTGCTTGTGTACTATGATGTGAGATATTCTTGTTGTTGAACAAAGATAGTTTTTTTCACCGATCAGTTGACTCCGCCCCTCACGCATTCCCCGCGTGGAGTACCAGAAGTCGGTACCATAAGAAGCGAGCATAGGGTAGTGGCGCACCTTACATCCAGGCCTCCCGACCCCGCCAGCTCGACTTATCCCCAGTGCTTAATATAAGTGAGGTATATAGAGAAGAATAAATTTTTTTCTCTCTATCTCCTACTGTTATTATAGTCGGTGGAATCGTGGGTAATCTGCTTATGTCTTCACTTCCTCCACTCGGCTCCTCCACGGACTTATCCTAATGCTTTGCGCTTCCTGCCCACAGGGTATTCACAAGTGACTTCCCACTTATAGCTGGGCTTTGGGCGCAGTCGAGGGGAAGGCATCCACATCTCGGGGGATTGCTTTCCCTTTTCTTGCATCCCTCGGTATGTGTATTGGAGTGGGATAATCTTGCGAGTTATCTACACCCCGAGGGAAGGGGGAGAGGGGAGTAAGGTCGTCGCTGGAGGGGTGGGGATGAGTCTCCTATTTATCCCACGCTTACCCACTTGTTTTCCCCAGCTCACAGAGGGGGTGGAGTAGGGTGCTTATCGCGCTTCGTGGAGGTAGCTCAGGATAGCTCTTGCGGCGCGTGGGGCGCTGGGCTCCGTACCCATCAGCTCCTGCAGCTGGGCCAGTGCCTGCAGCTGGTCCGTGCGGCGGTGGTCCTCCTCGGGGATGAGGCGGGAGAGGATTGAGAGGATCTGTACGGAGTGAGCGCGGTCGGCGAGGAGCTCGGGGACGGCAGGGCGGTCCAAAATGAGGTTGACCAGCGAGAAGTAAGGCACACGGAAGAGGTGCTCGAAGGCCAGGCGAGCGATGCGCCTACCGCCCATACGATAGCAGACGACCATAGGGATGCCCCATAAGCCTGCCTCCAGCGTCGCCGTCCCCGAGGTGACGAGGGCAGCATGGGCACGGCGCATAAGTCCGTAGGTATCTCCGAAGAGGATGGGGGTATCGCTGTACTTGCCGAGGTGGGGGGCGTAGTCTGCAGCGGTGAGACCTGGAGCACCAGCGATGACGACACGCCAGCCCAACTGAGAGTAGGCAGCGGTAGCTGCGAGCATCTCGGGGAGGTTGTCCCGCAGCTCAGACTGACGGCTCCCCGGTACGAGGAGGAGCATCTGCTCACGCTCTACGGGCTCAGGGTGCTCAGCGAGGTAGGTGAGCTTAGCATCGACGCAAGGGTTGCCTATATACTCGGTGCGAAGACCTCTGTCGCTGAAGTAGCTGGTCTCGAAGGGCAGGATACTCAGCCCGAGATCTACATAGCGGCGGAGCTGGCGTATGCGCCCTGCTCTCCACGCCCAGAGCTTGGGGAGGATATAGTAGATGACGGGGCAGCGTAGCTCCCTTCTTGGCGTAGGGGAGGATGAAGCGGAAGTTGAAGTCTGCGTAGTCCACAGGGATGACCACATCGGGGGCGAAGTCACGCATGGCAGCCTGTATCTGCCGGCCGATGCGGGTGAGCTTCCCGAGGTTCTTGACGACGCTGACGATGCCCATGAAGGCGACCTCACGGTAGTGGACGATGGGGGCGACGCCTGCTGCGGCCTCCATCTTGTCTCCACCCATAAAAGCAAACGAAGCCTCTGGATCCTCAGCCCGCAGCGCCCGTATGAGCGCCGAGGCGTGGAGGTCGCCAGAGGCTTCGCCTGCGACTAAGAAGTAGCGCATAGTGCTATGCTGATCGTTCGGCCAGGGCTTCGAGTTCCTCGAGCCACTGATAGTTCGTGCAGTCGAGCTGGAGAGGCGTGAGCGTCGCCCAGCCGTCCTTGAGGTAGTGCCAGTCGGCTTCCTTGGTATCCTCGGCGGGATCTTGGCGACCCGTGAGCCAGTGGATACGCTTGCCCTTACCGTCCTCTGAGTGGACGAACTCCTCGACGAAGCGCCCTACAGTCATAGGGCATACCTTCAGACCCTTGGGCTTTGTCTTGGGGACGTTCAGCGAGAGCATCGTCTGCCAGGGTAGGGGCTTCTCAAGCATCATCTTCACCACACGCACCGTGTAGTCGATGCTGTCGGAGAAGTCGGGGTGCCAAGCGGTATCATCGAGCGACACGGCGAGCGATGGGATGCCGTAGATACAGCCTTCGCGGGCAGCACCGAGCGTGCCGGAGTAGCTCACGCAGATGCCTCGTTGCTCCCGTGGTTGATGCCCGAGATGATGAGGTCGGGGCGCTGGTCTACGAAGAGGGTATTTAGTGCGAGCTTGACGCAGTCCACAGGCGTACCCTCGCAGCTATATACAGCGAGGTTACCTTCGGTGGTGCGGTGCTTGAGGCGCAGAGGTTGGGTCGTCGTGATAGCGCCAGAGAAGCCCGAGCGGGGCCCGTCTGGAGCGACGATGGTCACCTGACCGAAGGCGAGCATCGCCTGAGCGAGCTCTTGGATACCTGCGGCGCGGAAGCCGTCGTCATTGCTGAGGAGTATATGCATCTATAGGGTATAGGGTCCTTACTTCGTGGAGGGCTTGATGACGCTCCCGAGGCGGACACGGTAATATAGCGAGGTATAGCTCTCGGTACGCTCCACCATATTGTTGGTGTTGAGGTACCAGGGCACTACGATAGAGGCTTCGGCTCCCTGATGGAGGTTCTGGACAGCGATCTGCAGGCCTACGGGGAGGCTGGCGACGGTCTCCTGCTGGACAGAGTTGAGGTCAAGGGTCTGGCGCACGCGCATAGCCTTGAGGTTATCCTTGACCCATTCGCTCGTCAAGTAGGCGTCACGGAAGAGCGTGACGGCATCGGTATAGTCCACCCCGACAGACGCATCGCCTGCCTTGGTGACCTTCATATAGATGAAGCCACTACCCGTGATACCGGGTACGGTGACGCGCTGGAAGTCCGTGCTGTCGGCGAAGGCGCGGAAGGCCCGCTCATTCGTGGCACGGCGCTCCTGGGCGACGTCGATAGTGCTATTGCAGCTCGTGAGGCTGAGGAGCGTAAGCAGGGCGAGGCCTGTGGTGATCTTGCTTATCATCATTGTCTCTTAGATGAAGTGGTGGGCACCTCTCTTGGGTGGGGGTTAGATCTTGCGCAGCAGGCTCTTCAGCGAAGTAGCCTCGTAGAGTACGCGGGAGAGCTCGCTGATAGCGACGCGCTCCTGCTGCATCGTGTCGCGGTGACGCAGGGTGACGGTACCATCCTCCATCGTCTGGTGGTCGATGGTGACGCAGTAGGGCGTACCGATAGCGTCCTGACGGCGGTAGCGCTTACCGATAGAGTCCTTCTCATCGAGCTGGCAGTTGAAGTCGAACTTCAGCTCGTCGTAGATCTCCTGTGCCTTGGCATCGAGGCCATCCTTACGTACCAGAGGCAGGATAGCGAGCTTGACAGGAGCGAGAGCTGCGGGCAGGCGAAGGACTGTGCGCTTGTCACCACCCTCGAGGGCTTCCTCTTCGTAGGAGCCGCAGATGAGGCTGAGGAACATACGGTCGACACCGATAGAGGTCTCGATGACGTAGGGCACATAGCTCTCACCCAGCTCGGGATCGAAGTACTGCATCTTCTTGCCGCTGAACTCCTCGTGACGCTTCAGGTCGAAGTCCGTACGGCTGTGGATACCCTCTACTTCCTTGAAGCCGAAGGGCATCTCAAACTCGATGTCCGTAGCAGCGTTGGCGTAGTGCGCCAGCTTCTCGTGGTCGTGGTAGCGGTACTTCTTGTCGCCGAGGCCGAGGGCCTTGTGCCAGCGAAGACGCAGGTCCTTCCAGAAGTCGAACCACTTGAGCTCCTCACCAGGGCGGACGAAGAACTGCATCTCCATCTGCTCGAACTCGCGCATACGGAAGATGAACTGACGGGCGACGATCTCATTGCGGAAGGCCTTACCGATCTGTGCGATACCGAAGGGCACCTTCATACGGCCCGTCTTCTGCACATTGAGGAAGTTCACGAAGATCCCCTGAGCCGTCTCGGGGCGCAGGTAGACCTTCATCGCACCGTCGGCCGTGGAGCCCATCTCGGTAGCGAACATCAGGTTGAACTGACGGACCTCCGTCCAGTTGCGCGTACCGCTGATCGGGCAGACGATCTCGTAGTCAAGGATGATCTGACGCAGCTCCTCGAGGTTGGTATCGTTCATAGCAGCAGCGAAGCGGTTGTGCAGCTCTTCCCACTTAGCCTGATACTCGAGTACACGGCCGTTGGTAGAGCGGAACTGCGCTTCGTCGAAGCTCTCGCCGAACTTCTTCGCAGCCTTGGCTACCTCCTTATTGATCTTCTCCTCGATCTTGGCCAGCTGATCCTCGATGAGGACGTCAGCGCGGTAGCGCTTCTTCGAGTCCTTGTTGTCGATGAGGGGGTCATTGAAGGCGTCGACGTGGCCAGAGGCCTTCCATATCTTGGGGTGCATGAAGATCGCTGAGTCGATCCCTACGACGTTAGGAGCCAAGAGGGTCATCGCCTCCCACCAGTAGCGCTTGATGTTGTTCTTCAGTTCGCTACCGAGCTGTCCGTAGTCGTAGACAGCGCCGAGGCCGTCGTAGATTTCGGAGGAGGGGGAAGACGAAGCCGTATTCCTTACAGTGGGCGATCACCTTCTTAAAGAGGTCTTCTTGCTGTGCCATGAGAGCAGTTGCTTATTCTATTATCTATTTGGATTGTATCGATGTGATAGCTGCGACGCACCGATGCGAGGTGCGCACAGTCCACAAAGTTACACATTCTCCTCTACTTACGTACGCTACGGATCGCCTCCGAAAGGCCCGCTCGCTGACCACACTTCGGGCGGGTGACTCCCGCCCATATAGAAGTGTCATTTCGGCGAGTAGGTATAAGTTCTCCAGCCACCTCAGTGTCGGGCTCTATATCTCTCCTGAATTAGCTCCGAAGGAGCGCAGGAAAACTCCCGCACGCGTGGTGGAAAAGTCTCTTAGGACTACTGCTAAAGCTTGATCTCGGTACGTGGATCTTAGGACTACGTAGGTGGATGATAGGATCTACGTGCAGAGATTATAAATCCACGTACCTGGATAGAGGATATGCTGTATAGGAGGGGACTTATAGCACTACGGGTAGGGCGTTAGTTCTTCTATGCGGAAAGGAAAAAGGTCGTATAGTCCGCCACATTATCGCCGTAGTGGATGGGTATAAATACCCGTGCGGGACGCCCTCGGCTTAGCCGAAAGCGTCCCGCACAAGGTAGGGGGTATGAGCTATCAGTACAGGATGCTGATCTCGCCTTCTCTGGTGAAGAGGTCCCACATACCTTCCTGTCCATTCGGGGATGGGTGGGCATTGCAGATGAGCATAAATTGCTCGTAGAAGGGGATCTCACGTGGGCGACTGATAGAGAGGGAGCTGACCCATGCGCGCCCAGTGGTGTCGTCCGAATCGATGACGCATTGGGCCGACTCGCTCAGCTTCGTATTGATCTTAGGGGAGACGAATAGCTTCACAGCTTTGTCCAGTGTGCTGATGGCCTTCTCTTTGCTCTTAGCGTCGGTGGGGTCATACGTGGCGGGAAAAGCGCTGAGCTCGCTTTCGGAGAAGTTCTCCAAGCTGGATAGATGTCCTCTCTTTGCTTCTCTTTGGGAGGTAGGTAGGGCTTGCTTTGCGCTCTTCTCACAGCCCAAGTTGGGGAAGAAGAAGGAAGAGAGCAAGTCCCCCTATAAGGAGCTTACTATTCATAGGTTCGTCAGAGTTAGGTAGTGAGTATTGCTACTCCAAAGATAGAGAATCGTAGGAATCTCCACGCCTTCGCTGAAGGGGGCTATTTCGAGGCCTTTATGCGCAGGGCCTTTGAGTAGGGTCTTGGTGTCGGGATCGATGCGGCGCGACTCGCAGATCTTCTGGATGGCCTTGTTGTGCACCCACGGCTCGAAGCGCTTCTCAGCGAGGTAGGGGTGGGTCTCGGTGGGGTAGAAGGTGTAGCACTCAGCGATAGCCCACGCCAGCGCCATACGCACGTAGTAGCCCTCGTGGCTCACGGCGAGGTAGTGGCGGAGTAGCTCGTCTATATGCTCATCGTCGATGAAGTACTGCATAAGGGCGACGATGCCGAAGCGCACCTCATACTCCCCGCTGTGCTGAAGGTAGGGTAGGAAGAACGCCCAGAGCTCTCCTCCGTGCTCTCTGAGGAGCTTCTTCGATTGTGGGAGGGAGAAGGAGTCACAGACCGACCAAGAGTGGATGACCCGCACCCAGTGCGAGAGGTGGGTGAGGTAGTCGGAGAAGTCACTCACGGGGACCATACTGAGGACGAGGCCCTGCAGGGTACGTGCTTCCATGAAGTCCTCCTCTTCGGGGCGCTCTCCGCGCTCAGCTTCCTCAAGGTAAGCGGGCCAGCTCCCACTGCGCACGATGCGCCGAGCGAGCGCACGTAGATCAGGCAGACGCACACCGAGTACGCCTGCTATATCGGGATGTAGCCGCTGGGTAAAGGGCTGATTGCCCCGCTGAGCAAGCTCCAGAAGGTGCTCTGTGATGCTTCGCTCGTCGATGCGATAGGGGCTGGACATAGGCCTTGGACAGCAAAGGCCCTCGTGGGGAATTAGTCTAAGAGTAGGTGATTGGCATCCTCGATCTTCTCGATGGTGCCAGAGAGGACGGAGGTACTACGCGAGGTCTGGTTACGCGAATAGACATTCGAGGTGATGAATGCCTGACAGGTGCGCTCACTGAGGTCAAGGACCTGGCTCACGGTCGTGCCATCGGCCTCGACCCAGTTGATGAAGAAGACACTCGCACCGATACGTATGGCGCTGTAGTTGTCTTCGCCCTCCTTGCTACCGTGGATGGAGTCCTTACTCCTCCAGAAGAGGTGCTTGTGCGATAGGTACTCGACGGTAGAGAAGTTGTCGGGGAAGCGCAGGTGTAGGCGCTTCCCGACGAGTGTCGTATCCGTAGTCTGTACGGGAGGTGCGTCCTCTTGGCTCGTCTTAGTGCCTGAGGAGTCCCCACTGCACGCTGTGAGGAGCGAGAGCGCAGCGGCAAGGGTGAAGAGAGGGCGTAGATGCATGATAGATCTATGGCTAATGTGTAGTATGTAGGTGCGGTGCGGCTTAGTCACGCGAGAAGAGACGTGAGAAGAAGCCACGCTTCTCCTCCTCCTCTTCGTAGAGACCCAGTCGGTGCCACTCGCCGTCGAGAGCCTTACCGGCCTGGATACGGTGGTAGATCGTACCCCAGTCGGGCAGGCCACCGAAGCTGCGGTCATCGAGGAAGAGATCGGCCTTGAGCTTGCGCGAGAAGCCCGACCCCGTAGCGTCTTCCTCGGGGAAGTCTCTATTGATGGCGTAGAACTCTACGCCACGCTGACGACACCACTCGACGGCTTCGTCCAGCAGAGCGCCCTCACGGACGGTCCAGAGGATGAGACGATGCCCATCACGGATCAGCATCGCGAGGGTCTGGGTGGCGAAGGGGATTTCCTCGCCGATCTTGGGATAACGGTGACGCACGATCGTGCCGTCGAAGTCAACAGCTATAATCATCAGTAGAGTGGGGGAGTATAGGATAGAGTTTAGAATCCAGAGAAGCGGATGACGTTCTCAGGCGTCTCCTCGGTCTTCTCTTCTTCGGGCTGAGTGGCCTCCTCTACGGGCTCTGGACGTGATGGCGTAGAGGTGGTGAAGGTCGTCGAGCTCGTCGTGTACTGCGAAGGCTCGGGGCGGGGCGTATGCAGGTCGAAGGCCGACAGCGTGCTACGCTCACGAGCGCTCTGGCTGGCCGTACCATAGTTGTTGATACGGATCGCTCTATTGCTGCTCTTATCGACGCGCTTGCTCTCGAAGATGCGGTGATCTCGGCGGAAGGAAGGCGTCTCCTCGAGGATGATGATGAGCTCTTCGTCATCAAGCTCATTGATGCTCAGGGCGACAGGCTCGGCCTTCGTGCGCTTGGTAGCATGCTCCCCGTAGATACGCTCGATGAGACGGTGCTGCTCGTCGCGCTCCTTATCTTCGTTGATCTTAGTGAGCGGATCGCGCTTCTTTACGGTCTTGGGGATGAAGATATCTTCGTCGAAGCCAAAGCCCGAGGCAAGGATGGTCACACCGAGCTTGGTGCCAAGCCCCTCCTTGCGAGAGATACCATGGATGGTATTCACCTCGTCGGAGAACTCGCTGGTGAACTCGTGGATCTGACTAAATTCGTCGACCGTCAGCGGAGCTTTATCGTCATAGTAGACGTTGATGAGGAGCTGGCGGGCCTTGCTGATGTTGTTGTTATTCAAGAGGGGGGGAGTTCAGCGCCTCTTGGATAGCCAGAGTCATACGATCTTCGCCTTCAGCATAGCCGGTATTGATGACGGCCACACCACCACCACGCAGGACGGTATCGACGTCGGCAAAGTCGAGGTTCACTTCCCCTGCGATATTCACCAGCTCGGAGATACCACGAGCGGCATTACTCAGCGTATCGTCGGCCTTGGCGAAGGCTTCGGATACGGTGAAGTTCTTGTACACCTCGATGAGGCGCTGGTTATTGATGACGAGGAGAGCGTCTACACTCTCGCGCATCTGCTTGACCCCTTCGAGGGCTTGGAGGATCTTCGCCGTCCCCTCAAAGAGGAAGGGGATCGTGACGATACCGATAGTCAGCAGACCCGCCTCCATGGCGATCTTGCCGATGACGGGGGCTGCACCCGTACCCGTACCACCACCCATACCAGCGGTGATGAAGACCATACGCGTCTCTCCCTCGGTGAGAGCGACACGTATCTGATCCTTGCTCTCTTCGGCTGCATCTTTGGCACGCTCAGGCTTAGCTCCAGCACCGAGACCCTTAGTGACCGTAGGGCCGATCATGATCTTATCCTCTACGGGGCTATGGTCAAGTGCCTGCTTATCGGTATTACATAGGAGGAAGGACACACCAGGGACAGAGCCGCTGGTGTACATCTTCGTGACGGCATTACCGCCACCACCTCCTACGCCCACGACCTTGATGAGCTGCTTGATCTCACTCTCAGAGTATTCGAATTCAATGTTACCTCGTTCCATTGTATCTATCTTATCTAAAGGTATGGGCTAAAAATCATCACCACCATCATTCGCGCCGAAGAGCCCGTTGATGCTGTTTATGAAGGAATTGAGGCTCCACGACTTCTTCTCCTTGCGCTCGCGCTTGGTCTCGCGCTTGGTGTCCTCCTCCTCTTCGTCCTCCTCCTCTTCGCTGTAGTCGAAGTAATCATCTTCATCATCGTCGAGAGGGACGCGCTGAGCTTCGCTGATAGTCGTGTAGGTGTAGGACTCTTCCTCGGCCTCCTTGGGCTCTTCTACGGGCTCAGTAGTCTCGCTGCTACGCACCTCGGGCTGCTCCTGCAGGAGGGACTCAAGGGGGCGGAGCTCGTAGCTTACGCCAGGCTCGCTGGCCTGAGCTGCGAGAGCGATCTCGGTGATATACTCTGAGAGGAGGTCTTTCTGAGACACGTCCTCATAGATGTCTCGGCGTAGGGAGACTTCGCGGTACTCGGGAGAGAGCTTGCGCAGCGTCTCGAAGAAGTGGTCGGTCTTCGTCACGCCACCAGCGAAGACGAAGCCCTTGGGGATGCTCTCACTGCAGCCTGCTTCGTGGATGATGCTCACCACGTTGCTCAGGATCTCGAGGATACGTGCGCTGATGTAGCGGTTCACCTCGAGCTGGCTGAAGCGCTTGGTGGTGCTACCATCAGCCGACTTAGCCTCGATCTCTTGGGTGCGAGATACGGAGAGGTTCATCGATCCTCGCTCGATCTTCAGCTTCTCAGCGTCAGCCTCGAGGAGAGGTACGGAGAGCTGCGTGAGGTCGCGCGTCACATTGTTCCCACCCAGAGGCAGGACGTAGAGTGCGACGGGGAAGCGCTCCTGATAGATCGCGATGGAGGTCGTACCACCGCCGATGTTGACGTAGGCACAGCCGAGGGCCATCTCCTCGATCGTCATCGTGGCAGCAGCCTCAGCGATAGGCGTGGGGAGGATGCCCAAGAGGCGTAGACCCAAGCGATCTTCGATGGTCTCGCGGACGTTGATGATGATGTTCTGGCGGGCTACGATGAGCAGGTACTGGGCCTCCAGACGGCGGCAACGCACACCTCTGGGGTTGGACTCACGCTTGCCATCGCAGCGGTAGCGGGGCTCGGTGATGGAGAGGATCGTCATGCCGGGATAGCTGGCATCACTGACCTGGTCCTTGAGGGTGAGTAGGTGCTCGGGGGTGACGACGCTACCTTCTTCACCGAGGTCGATGAAGGAGTCATAGCGCTCGGAGCGCATGGAGCGGCACTCCAGCCCTACATACACGCCGGAGATCTGAGCCTCCTCGGGTAGGGCGGTGCTGAGCTTATCGAGGAGCGAAGAGATACGCTTGGCAGCCTCCTCGATGTTGTGTATAGAGCCTTGGCGCACGCAGCCTGCCGTGGGGACACGGTGGGCGGCGATGGGCACGACGCGTCCCTGTGGGGACTTCGTGGCGAGCATCCCAGAGAGGGAGGTGCTGCCTATGTTGATGACGGCGTATATGCTATCCCTACGATCGTTCATTTCTTCTGTGGCTTGTTAGGTTTGCCCTTCTCGGCGGGCTTATTGGGTTTCTTGGGGGTGGGGGCTTGCTGAGGAGCGGGCTTCTTAGGATCCTTCTTGGGGTCCTTCTTCGGCTCTTTCTTATCGGTCTTCGCCTTGTCACCCGGCTTGCTTGCAGGCTTATCCTTGGGCTTGTCCTTCGGGGTTTCCTTTGCCTTCTCGCGGGGCTTCTCCGTGGCGGCGGGCTTCTTCGGAGCGGGAGTCGCAGTGACCGCTGGCGCAGGCTTGGGTTCGGGAGCGGGTGCAGGCGCTGGTGTAGTGACGACTTCGCCTTCCTCGTCGAAGGTCTCGCCCTCGGGGGCATAGCGGCTGCGTGCGATGATCTGCGTGCCGTAGTCGAGGTTGACGTAGCTGAAGGCATTCATCCCGCGCTTGGGGAGTACGCTCTCAGCGAAGATGCGCCACTTACGGAGCTTCTCACTCCAGTTAGACTCGCGGCCCATGATGACGCGCGTCGTGCCGATGCGTGGGATGAGTACGATACCATCAGTCTCGTCGACGTAGACCTGCCCGAAGTAGTCGGTGAAGTAAGGGTCTTCGCGCAGGGCGGCCATGAGGTCGTAGACGGGACCCGTAGCCATCTTGAGGTCTACAGCACCGCTGACGATGGGGAGGTAAGCTGCGAAGGTGGGGTTCACCGTGATGGTACCCTTACCCTGCGTGACGTAGTAACTCTTACCCGAGGCTTCCTGCACGATGTAGAGGGGGTGCTTCTCCGTCAGGCGGATCTGCACGGAGGAGGATGAGGGGGCGATGAAGGCCTCAGCACGCTTATAGATAGGCATGCTGAGCAGGGTGCGCTCGATCTTTCGGAGGTCGATGGAGTCAAGGCGCTTCCCACGTAGCTGGATACCACGGCGGGCAAGTTCATCGGTAATGCGGTCGCCGGTGAGGAAGAGCGGTTCGCCACCCGCCTCGGTCTTTACCTCGACGGTGACAGCTTCGCAGCGGTCGGTGGAGGTGACGCGTGGGGAGCGGATGAGTAGGTACGCGATACCTCCTATCAGTGCGACTGACAGGAGGAGCAGGAATAGGTTGCGTACGAAGGCTCTATTCTTCATAGCCTGCGGCGGATCTCATCTGCTACCTGGGGCACCAGGCGGTCAATATCTCCAGCGCCGACCATCAGGATGACTTCGGGGAGCTCCTGACGCTTCTTGAGCTCGGGGAGCAGGCCTTCCTTGGGCAGGACAAGCACATCCTTATGCTTTCATCACGTCGGCGATCATCTGCGAGGTGACGCCTGGGATGGGGAGCTCACGAGCGGGATAGATATCGAGGAGAATGACTTCGTCGAGCTGGTCAAGGCTCGCGGCGAACTCCCGATAGAAGTCCTGCGTACGGCTATAGAGGTGCGGCTGGAAGATGCCGAGGATCTTGCGGTCGGGATAGAGCTCACGCACCGAGCGGATGCTGGGATCAAGCTCATTGGGGTGGTGGGCGTAGTCATCGATGAGCACGCAGCGGGGATCATCGATGAGGCGGTCGAAGCGGCGATAGACCCCACGGAAGGAGGCTACACCTGCGGTCAGCTCCTCGAGGGTAGCTCCACAGAGGTAGGCTACGGCCATAGCTGCTACGGCATTCTCCACATTGATGAGGAGGGGCACACCGAGCTCGACGTGGAGCGTACCTGCGGGGCGCCCTTCGATAGCGGGATAGTGCCAGTCGAAGAAGAGATGCCCATCACGGATCTCGATGCCGTCGGCACGGAAGTCCGCTTCGTCAGCTCCTGTGGTGTAGGTGAAGAGACGCGTACCTTCCTTGAGGCGAGGCGTCACGGGGATGCCCTTCTTCATCACCAGAGCACCCTCTGCGCTGACGAGCGAGGTGAAGTGCTCGAAGCTCTCCCGATAGGCCTCGGGCGTATGGTAGATATCAAGGTGGTCGGGGTCTGCGGAGGTGATCACCGCGATGAATGGAGAGAGATGGTGGAAGGAGCGGTCGAACTCATCAGCTTCGATCACGGCATAGTCGCTGTGCTCGGAGATGAGGCAGTTGGTCTGGTAATTATTCGAGATACCGCCGAGGAAGGCGTGGCAGTCGACGTGGCTCGAGCGCAGGAGGTGCGCCAGTAGGGTAGAGGTCGTCGTCTTGCCGTGGGTACCAGCGACGCAGAGCCCGCGCTCACGGCGGGTCAGTTCGCCGAGGAGCTCAGCACGCTTCATCACACGGTTGCCCTGTGCGCGGAAGAAAGCCAGCTCGCGATGGTCGTGAGGAACGGCTGGAGTGAAGACGACGAGGGTATCCTTCGTGCGGAAGGGCTCGGGGATTAGCTCGGGATCGTCTTCGTAGTGGATGGTAGCACCCTCTTCGCTCAAGGCGTGTGTGAGGGTGAAGGCGTCAAGTCATACCCTGCTACGCTATCTCCCTTGCTGAGGAAGTAGCGCACGAGAGCGCTCATACCTATGCCACCGATACCAATAAAATACAGCTTCATACACTATCTCTATTTTACCATTTTACGCAAAGGTACAAAGAAAGTAAGACCGAGCGCCAGCGTACTTATATAAAGCGGGTAAAGTCTTGGCTTTTATCGATGGAATTAAGTGAAAGAAGAAGATCCAGAGGAGTAGTACATTTTGCACAGCTCCTCTGGACCTTTGTGATAGGGCTTAGAATGACCCTTACTCCGCCTTGCCGGAGCCTAAGTGGTAGTAGGCGCAGTGGGGGTATTCGTAGGCGTCAAGACCGAGTAAGTTGATGTTCGTCCGATAGACATGGCTATCATTTTCCGTATAGCTCTCTGCAGGGAGTAGTCGGAAGTAAACTCGTGCATAGAGCGTATGAGCATTATTCCCCAGAGTCCCAGAGCGCTTCTCATAGATTTCAGCTCGCTCTGCAGGTACGCTGATGAAGGTTATTCTCTGTTGAGTGGTGAGGTAGAGCGAGACCTTATTGTTACCTGGAGTAGAGAGGTAGGGGAGTGTAGACCCATATAACTCTCCATAAGGGTAGCCAGATCGTGTGAAGTCATATCCTTCGGTGGTGAACTGATGCCTTGCATAGTAAGTTCGATTCAGGTCGAACTTCTCCACGGCTTCCTTCAGCTTCTCTAAAAGATTAGCTCGTTGTCGTTGGTATTCGAAGGGATTAGAGGTCGGCGATGACTCGCTATCCCCCAAAGATTGAGCGTATGCCTTGAGCGCTACATCCGAGTATGTCGTGTAGCCAGCTTTGATAAGTGCAGGGACATAATCCGCAGGTAGAAGCTCCACGGCCTCTGGGTGTAGAGGTGTATGCTCTATCGGGTCAGTTATGATTTCCCCCTTCTGTATGGCTCTGGCAAGCTCTACGACGAGGCTATCCTTAGGATACTTTGGGAGACTCAAGAAGTACACAGTGTCTTGCGGGATGAGATTTCCAAAGATGTTTCTTAGGGGCAGGAATACTCCACTTGAGTTTTCCTCTCGTGAAGGCTGGAATCTCCCTATCCTCCCATGATGGATGTCTAATGGTTTTGTACCTTTTGCTAGGCTCATTTTGATACCGCTCTTCTGGTTGATAAGGCAGGCCTATGGTGAGGCTATCGCCCACGTGGAAGGTGTGTCCATTGATGGTGGCGACAGGCTCTTGGGCTGCAATAGAGCCTGTGCCAAGCAGAAGGAATAGGAAAAGATAGAGGTAGTTACGCATGAGTAATAGGTTGTAGTTGTGTGAATTGGAGGTGTATCAAAGCCTTTCTCCTATGGCTAAAGTTACTTCTTTTTTGCGGGGCTATGGGTGGTAGGGTACTTCCACCGCCTTGCTGGAGCCGAGGTGGTAGTAGGCGCAGTGGGGGTATTCGTAGGCATCGAGCCCGAGGTAATCTACCGGTATGACGTAGATAGGGGGCTGATCCGCTACGTAGGATGTCCCAGGGGCGATACGGATATAGGACTTGACGTAGAATGCCTGCATACCCATTCCTTTTGTATCTGTGCGCTTCTCAAAGCGCTCTGCTCGGTCAGCAGGGACGCTGATGAAGGGAACTTCCTTTTCTGTAAAGAAGGATGGTCTGATCGCTTCCTTACCCATAATATCGGGGTCGGGTAACGGACCATCTATTTCCGGCTGCCAAGCGTAACCCGAGCGCTTGGAGTCGTATCCCCTGGTGATGACCTTGTGTCGCAGGTAGTAGACCCGATCGAGATCGAACTTCTCGACGGCTGCTTTCAGCTTCGTCAATAGGGTCACTCGCTGTCTCTGAAACTCGCGGGGATCGTCGATGTCATCGCTCGTCTGTGCTCTGTCCTTCAAGTTTTTGGCGTATACCTGGATGACTTCGTCGGTGTAGGTTAGGGTGCCGATCTTGATAAGAGCCACGATATAGTCTGAGGGGTGCAGCTCTACGGCCTCTGGATAGAGCGTCTTATCCTCCCGTATGGGCTCCGTCAGGATCTCCCCACGCTCTACCGCTTCCTTGAGGTCAATGATGAGGCTATCCTTGGGGTACTGTGGGAGGCTGAGGAAGTACACGGTATCTGGCTCATTGATCCTCTCGCCGAATACATTCATTTTAAAGGGTTTGATATGTATCTTGAGTTCGCCTTTTGCGAAGGCGGGGATCTCCATATCTTCCTGCGACCAAGAGAGTGCTTTGTAAATACCGTTGGGATCATTATCATCGGGTAGACCTATGGTGAGGCTATCGCCGAGGTGGAAGGTGTGTCCGTGGATCGTGACGACAGGCTTTTGGGCTGAGATGCAGCTTGTATCAAGAAGAAGGAATAGGATGATATAGAGGTAGTTACGCATAGTGGATAGCCTGTGTTTGTGTGAGTTAATACGGAGGGGTGATGTCCTTTCTCGGGGGTAAAGTTACTCGTTTTCCGAAGAGTCGGGTAGGCGATAGGTCGAGTGCGAAGCGATGCCCTTTCGTACGATATGACCCGCTGTGACAAAAGCCTTTAGCTCTGCCGTGGCGGCCGTCGGGGAGAGCCCCGAGAGCTTCACATATTCGCTACGGGTGAGGATGTGGTGGGTGTGTAGATAGCTGAGGAGCTGGCTAAGGCGCCGCTCACGACCCTCTCGAGGGCGCGTGTAGCTGCGATGCGGGGCGCGCTGGAGCCTGCAGGCCCTATGGGTGCGCTGTACGAGCCTGCGGTCTGCGTGGAAGCGCACATCGGCTATCTCCAGGCTGGCGGCATTGCGCGTCGTGGTTCCTTCGCCTTCGGGGGGATCAACCTCCTTGCGGTAGCCAAGCTTGGGGCGGAAGCTCCCCACGCCATCGATATGTACGATATAGCCGTCTGCGAGCCTCTTAGAGAGCTCTTCGCCGAGGAGCTGGAGTACGCCTTCAATTTCGGCGCGTGAGAAGGTACAGCCCTCGGCCATACGCTCGGAGAGGTCCTCGGTGCTGAGTCGTCCTTCGCTGATCAGGCGAGGATGTTGGCTGGGATGCTTCCCAAGGCCTTGAGGGACTTGCCTCATCGTGTACTTTGCCATCGTCGTGTCGTGTATTGGGGTACTTGTCTTACTGATAGGAAAAGCTCTCTGCTCTTCCTGAGGCAAAAGTACGGCGGGGCGGAAAGAAAGGGCGGTACCTTTTAGTGCTATTTGGTCGGCTATGTGCATAGTCCTATCATCTACGTGCCTAAATCCAAAGATCCACGCACGTGGACGATAAGACTTCCGACGTGGACGGAGCTTATCTTCCGCTGCTTCGCAAGAAGTGCACCGCTGGGGTAGGGGAGTGCTTGTATTGGGTGGGGCTTTTCCCTCAAGAAGGGGCTACTTGCTCCCCGTAGATGTGCGGGGAGCAGTGAGCTACAAGAGCCGCGTATATACGGCACGTCCCGACAGTCAGATGACTGCCGGGACGTGCTGTATAAAGTGATGGGGTAGGGGAGACCCTTACTGAAGGGCTACCCAGCGCACAAGTGCGAAGTCCATACGATGTGGGAGCTCGGGGTGCGAAGGCAGGATACGCAGAGCACGCTTGTAGTGCCCAGGACGAGCCTGCTTGAAGCGGAGCTCATAGACCTCACGTGAGCCATTGCGCTCGACGAGTGTCAGGGCAGTCTTCGCTACGAAGCGGAGTCGACCCTGAGCGTCTTCGCGTGCGTCGACGAGCTCGATCTCAAGATCCGAGGTGAGTGCACCCTTGTCGAGGACAAGGCGTACCGTCTCTTCGTCGCCCGTGTGGCGCTCGTTGGACATATATGCTGCGCTCTCGGAGCACTCGACAGAGACGACCTGCATGCTATCCCAAGCCTCAGCGGTAGCACGCTTCCACTCGGTGAGTTCGCGGGCGATACGGTTCGAGTCTGCGTGCAGGCGAGCAGAGCGCTCAGCGAGCTTCGTGTAGAAGCGCTCGTAGTAATCGTCCATCATGCGGCGCATAGTGTAGTGAGGAGCGATGAAGTTCATCGAGTTCTTCATCGTCTGTACCCAACCATCGGAGTAGGGCTTGCCGTCGCGCTGGAAGTAGAGGGGTACGATCTCCTTCTCGAGAAGGTCGTAGATCGTCGTGGCGTCGAGCTTATCCTGCAGCGACTGATCAGCGAAGGTGCGCTTGTCGGTGAGCGCCCAACCAGCACCCTTGCGGTAGCCTTCGTACCACCATCCGTCGAGGACGGAGAGGTTGAGGACACCGTTCATCTCGGCCTTTTCGCCTGAGGTACCCGAGGCTTCGAGAGGACGAGTAGGGGTATTCATCCAGATGTCTACGCCAGCGATGAGCTTGCTGGCAAGGCGCATATCGTAGTTCTCGAGGAAGATGATCTTCCCGAGGAACTGAGGCAGGCGGCTGATCTCGAGGATGTGCTTGATGAGGCCCTGACCACCACCATCGGCGGGGTGCGCCTTACCTGTGAAGAGGAACTGTACGGGGTACTTGGGGTTATTGACGATACGCTCCAGACGCTCGAGGTCGGTGAAGAGGAGGTGCGCACGCTTGTAGGTAGCGAAGCGACGACCGAAGCCGATGATCAGAGCGTTGGGGTTGATACCTTCGAGGACGGATACCGTCGTCTCGGGGTTGCCGCTGTTGCGGATCCACTTCTCGCCGTAGAAGGTGCGGATATGCTCGATGAGACGGAGCTTGATAGCCTGGTGTGTCTCCCAGATCGTCTCGTTGGGGAGCTGCTGGATCTTCGCCCAGGTAGCTTCCTCGGTCTGCTTCTTGAGGAAGTCCTTGCCGAAGTGCTTCGTGTAGAGCTCCTGCCACTCGGCAGAGGCCCACGTAGGTAGGTGGACGCCGTTGGTGACGTAGCCGACGTGCAGCTCTTCGGGGAAGAAGCCCTTCCAGACGGGGGCGAACATCTCCTGCGAGACGCGGCCGTGCAGCAGACTCACACCGTTGGCTTCCTGACAGGTATTCAGTGCGAAGACGCTCATGGAGAACTTCTCGTTGCTCTCGGGATTCTCACGGCCGAGGCTGATGAAGTCGTGCCAAGAGATGCCGAGACGCCCAGGGATGTGGCCGAGGTACTTGCCGAGGAGCTCCTCATCGAAGTAGTCGTGACCAGCGGGGACGGGCGTGTGGCAGGTGTAGATCGAGGAGGCGCGAACGAGCTCGAGAGCTTCGTCGAAGGGAAGACCTTCGCCCTCGACGTAGTCCAGGAGGCGCTGTACGCTCATGAAGGCAGCGTGACCTTCGTTCATGTGGTAGACGTCCTTCGAGATGCCGAGGCGGTTGAGGAGGAGCACACCACCGATACCGAGGAGGTACTCCTGCTTCATGCGGTTCTCCCAGTCGCCGCCATAGAGCTGGTGCGTGATGGGGCGATCCCATTCGCTATTCTGTGGGATGTCGGTGTCGAGGAGGTAGAGGCTGATACGGCCGACATTCACCTTCCATACGTGGCTGTATACGGTGTGACCAGCATAGGGCACCTCGAGGATGAGAGGTGTCTGTCCGTCCTCTTCGAAGATCTGCTCGATGGGGAGCTGAGTGAAGTCCTGGGCTTCGTAGTTCGCCTGCTGCTGCCCTTCGGGGCTGAGGCTCTGGGTGAAGTAGCCGTAGCGATAGAGGAAGCCGACGGCGGTGAGGCGGACGTTGCTGTCGCTGGCTTCCTTGAGGTAGTCACCAGCGAGGACGCCAAGACCGCCGGAATAGATCTTGAGGATATTCGTCAGACCGTACTCCATGCTGAAGTAGGCGACGGAGGGGCGTACTGCGTCTGCAGGCTCGTTCACGTAGGCCTGAAGTCGGCATAGACTTCGTCCAGCTGCGCCATGAAGTCCTTGTCTGCAACGAGGGCTGCCATCTCCTCGGCGGAGAGCAGGCGAGTGAGCGTGATAGGATTGCCTTCGGTCGACTCCCAGAGTTCGGGAGAGATACGGCGGAAGAGATTCTGTGCCTTGGGGGTCCATACCCACCAGAGGTTGTGGGCGATCTCGTCGAGTCTACGCAGCTCAGTGGGCAGCTGGGCATAAGCATAGATGTTCGTCCAGACGGGATCGTTGGCGCGCTTTGTTACGATCATAAATATATTCCTTCTTCTAAGCAATCGGAGACAGTCGGTCGACTATCCTTTTTGATGGTGCAAAGGTACTGATAATAAACCACTGCCCCTTACTTTACGACAAGATCATAAAGTAAGGGGCAGTGGTATCTCTGTGAGGTGGGGTAGGGGTGCGCCTATTTCTTCGCTGGAGTGAGGCCGAGAGCGGCTGCTTCGCGGAGCATAAATTCGTAGGCGGGCTCGTATTCGTTGGGGATCGTGCCGTCGAGGATAGCGTCCTTGATAGCGTCCTTGATGAGCCCCTACCTCGCGGCAAGGCGTGAGGGCGAAGGTATCCATGATGAGCTGTCCCGAGATGGGCGGCTGGAAGTTGCGGATGCGGTCCTTCTCCTCGATGTCGATGAGCTTCTGACGAACGACCTTGTAGTTGTCGAGGTACTTGCGTACGCGCTGGGGGTTCTTGCTCGTGATGTCGGCTTCGACGAGGAGCATGAGGTCGTCGATATCATCTCCCGCCTCGAAGAGCAGGCGGCGCACAGCGGAGTCTGTCACGCCCTCATCGACGAGGGTGGCGGGGCGCATGTGCAGATCGACGAGCTTCTCCACGTAGTGCATCTTGTGATCAAGCGGAAGGCGGAGGCGGCGGAAGATCTTCGACACCATCTTCATGCCGATAAAGTTGTGGTTGTGAAAGGTCCAGCCGAGGCGCTGGTCAAAGCGCTTGGTGCGGGGCTTCCCGATGTCGTGGAGGAGCGCTGCCCAGAGGAGCCAGAGATTCATCTCGTGCCCAGGGCGGGCGGTGACGAGTGCCTTGGCCATATTGTCCACGACCTTGTAGGTGTGGGTGAGGTTGTCCTTGTGCCCGATGCCGTCGCGCGTCTCGGCGCCCTTGAGCTCGAGGAGCTCGGGGAAGACGAGCTTCATCAGACCGGTCTTCTCAAAGAGCTCGAGGCCGATGGATGGGCGAGGGGAGAGGAGGATCTTGTTGAACTCCGTGGCGATGCGCTCGGCGGAGATGATCTCGATGCGCCCTGCATTTCGCCCGATAGCCGCGAAGGTGTCGGGGTCGATGAAGAAGCCGAGCTGTGAGGCGAAGCGTATGGCACGCATCATGCGCAGCGGGTCGTCGCTGAAGGTGATGTCGGGATCGAGAGGTGTGCGCAGGATGAGCGCCTCCATATCGTGTAGGCCGTCGAAGGGGTCGACGAGCTGACCGAAGCGGTCGGCATTCAGGCAGATGGCCAGAGCATTGACTGTGAAGTCACGGCGCTCCTGGTCTTCCTCCAGCGTACCGTCCTCGACGAAGGGCTTGCGGCTATCGGGGGTGTAGCTCTCACGACGAGCGCCTACGAACTCGATCTCCAGGTCGCCCTGCTTGACCTGTGCGGTGCCGAATCGAGCGAAGACCGAGATGTGTGCACCACGCCCGAGGCGCCCCGCTACCGCCTGTGCCAGGTCGATGCCGCGCCCGATGGAGACGACGTCGATATCCTTCGAGGGGCGGTAGAGGAGGAGGTCACGCACATAGCCCCCGACGATGTAGGCGTCTACACCGAGTTCGTCCGCGGCTTCGCCGATGAGGTGAAAGAGGGGCGTGTCTACCTTGTCGTAGATCTCATCTTCCTTTTCGTAGAGCAAGTCTTCGCTGAGCATCCTTTCTTAGTTGGGTTTCTTCGGCTGCAAAGATACGGGTTTCTTGCGTGGGGCGCGCGGTCATCCGCGCTTTGCGAAAGAAAAACATCGGGTGCGTTTCCACGTGGAACTGCACCCGATGTCCTCTCGCGCTTCGCGCGCGTACGTATTATATATGCTTAGGACTCGATGTCGTGGAGCACGCGATCGGCGTCGGTGATCTCGCGAAGCACACGGCAAGGATTACCGACGGCGATGGTGCGAGCCGGTATGTCGTGCGTGACGACGCTGCCTGCTCCGATCACGGCGCCTTCGCCGATGGAGACGCCGCCGAGGATGGTCACCGAGCCGCCGATCCACACGTTGTCACCGATCTTCACGGGCTTGCCTTGCTCGTAGCCTGTGTTGCGCTCCTCGGCGAGTAGCGGGTGGGTTGGGGTGTAGATGCTGACGTTCGGGCCGATGAAGACGTGGCGGCCGATATCGATACGCCCCGCATCAAGCGCGGTGAAGTTACTGTTGACGAAGCTGAAGTCCCCGATGTGGACGTTCGATCCGTAGTCGAAGAAGATGGGTGGTACGAAGTGGCAGCATTCGCCTATCGTGCCGAGGAGCGAGTGGATGATCTCGCTGGCTTCTTCGTGCTCGTCGGGGCGCAAGGTGTTATAGCGCTGGATGAGATCTTGTGCTCGTAGTCGCTCCTCGTGAATCTCTCTGTCGATGGCGCAGAAGTATAGCCCTGCTTGGCGTCGCTCTCTCTGGGTCATAGGGTGGTGTAGTGATGTGTGGGTGGGGCGGGTGAGTGTTCCACGTGGAACGTACCTCTGTTTTCTTCGCTTTCCTGCGGTGTGCTTCGCTATTTACTCGCGTGCCTTGCTGTCGATCCAGATGGTCACGGGGCCGTCGTTCGTTAGAGATACCTGCATATCGGCGCCGAAGCGACCCGTACCGATGGAGCGACCGAGTCGTTCCTCAAGGGCGCGAATGACCTCGCGGTAGAGGGGCTCGGCGACCCTCAGGGCGAGCGGCACGGATGTAAGATGGGCGGTTGCCTTTCTTCGTCTCGGCCATAAGGGTGAACTGCGATACAGCGATGATGTCCCCGCCGACGTCGAGGATGCTGCGGTTCATCACCCCGTCTTCGTCGTCGAAGATACGCAGCTGTGTGGCCTTCTTCACGAGGTACTCGATGTCCTCTGCGGTGTCTTCGGGGGAGATACCGATGAGGATGAGCATGCCGAGGCCGTGGCTCTCGGCGACGGCTATTCCGTCGATGTGGACGGCTGCGGAGCGGGTGCGTTGGATGAGGAAGCGCATAAGAGCTTATTTCTTGTTTTTGGTTTCTTGTTCCTCTCCACCGTCTTCTCCTTCTTTGCCTTTCTTGTTTGGATCCTTAATTGCCTTGCTTTCGGTCACGGCAAATAGTATTTTTGGCAACTCCCTTATTGTGAAGTACATTATTGGAAAAAGAGAAGCGGAGGCGATGATGATTGATATGGGAACGCAGAGGCTGGTTTCTTGATACATGAAATATGCTAGTGCTAGTGCAAGTAGGGATATGGCGTGTAAGGCGAATATTAATATCCAAATCAACCAAAAGCACTTGCCCTAGCAAGATGTTGATTCTTGAAACGGAGTAGGCACCAGGATCCCTGAGACCACAAAGAGTTGTTTAGTGTCCATGGAGCACCTTTGCTCATTCGGTACTCCTCTGGGATATTTAATTTCTTTTTCGGCCTCAATGCCCTCTATTATTTTTCGTTCATAGATCTCAAACCAGGCCTTGGAGCCTTTTGCCATCATGATCCAAATCATGGAGAAGATGGATCCAATGATGGCGAGGAGGCAACAAATTATGTGAGCTATTACAGCTTTCAAGCCATCATAAGATAGGAGCTTCTCAACGAAAGCTCCATAGCCTGTAAAAGAGAATTGCAATGAATGTCGCTAGGAAGATGGAGCGCTGCCAGAGGTTTTGGATTTCAAATTTTCTAATCTTGTAGTAATCCTTTTCTAATCTCTCTTAGGGAGACTTGTTCTTTGTGTGTAGGGTAATTTCTTGGGGCTTTGTAGTTCATTCTCAATGAGTTTATGTGATTATCCTTCGGGATGGAAGGCGGTGTGGATGATGCGAGCCTTGGCGGGACCGATGACGGCGGTGAGGTCGTCGAGGCTTGCGGAGGCGATGGCTTGCACGCTGCGGAAGGCCGTGAGGAGCTCATCCTTCGTCTTCGGGCCGATACCCTTGATGTAGTCGAGGCGCGAGGAGAGCTGGCTCTTACTGCGCTTGTCGCGGTGGAAGGTGATGGCGAAGCGGTGCACCTCCGCCTGGATCTGCTCGAGGAGACGGAAGGTCGGGCTGTGGTGACGCACGGGGATCTCGTCGAGGGTGTCCGTGCCGAAGAGGAGCCCTGCCGTGCGGTGGCGGTCGTCCTTCACTAGCCCCGCTACGGGGATGGTGAGGCCCAGCTCGGCGAGGGCTTCGCGTATGGCGCCTATCTGCCCCTTACCTCCATCGGCGAGGATGAGGTCGGGGAGGCCTTCGCCTCCCTGCCTCTTCGCTCAGGCGGCGGTAGCGACGCGTGACGACTTCGCGCATAGAGGCATAGTCGTCGGGCCCTTCGACCGAGCGGATGTTGAACTTCCGATAATCCTTCTTCGACGGGCGCCCGCGCTTGAAGACGACGCAGGCGGCTACGGGGTCGGAGCCTTGGATATTCGAGTTGTCGAAGCACTCGATATGTAGGGGAGCTTGTCCAGATGCAGGAGGTCCTTCAGCTCGGTGACGATCTGCATCAGGCGCTGGTCGGGGGTTGAGCCGCTCGGCGCGCTTGTACTTGTCGACCTTGTACTGGCGGACGTTGCGCTCGGAGAGCTCGAGGAGCTTCTTCTTGTCTCCACGCTGGGGGATGGTGATCGTCACGCTGGCATCGTCCTGCCACCCGGGGTCGAAGGGTAGGATCAGCTCCTTGGCGCGTGAGGCGAAGCGCTGGCGTAGCTCGGTGATGGCGCTGGCGAAGAGCTCTTCGCGCGTCTCGCCCTCGATGAGGCTACGGTACTCGATGGTATAGACCTGCGTGACCATCCCTTGGGTGAGGTGCATGAAGTTCACGTAGGTCGCGCCGTCTTCGTCCTCGTCGAAGCTGAAGACGTCGACGTTGTGGATGTGGTGCGGGGCGACGGTGTGCTTGACCTGATAGTTCTCGAGGTACTGAAGGCGCTCCTTGTAGATCTGCGCTTCCTCGAAGCGAAGCTCCTCGCTGAGGCGAAGCATCTCCTCACGATAGAGGTCGATGACGTCACGGAGGTTCCCTCGCAGGAGGCTCGTGATCTCGCGGATGTTGTGCGCGTAGTCCTCGGCAGTCTGGTAGCCGACGCAGGGTGCCTTGCACTTCTTCACGTGGTACTCGAGGCAGACCTTGTACTTGCCCTGGGCGATCTTGTGCGGGGAGAGGTCGAGGTCGCAGGTGCGGATAGGGTAGAGGTCGCGCACCATGGCTACGGCGGCGTGTGCCATACCGACGTTTGGGTACGGGCCGAAGCGCACCGAGCCATCGTGGGCGGGGCGGCGCTCGACGCGGACGCGGGGAAGGGCTCGTGGCGGATGACGACCTCGGGATAGGTCTTGTCGTCCTTGAGAAGGATGTTGTAGCGGGGCTGATGCTCCTTGATGAGGGAGTTCTCGAGGATAAGGGCCTCAGCTTCGGAGCCCACGACGACGTACTCGATACCACGGATCTGGCGCACCAAGAGGCGGGTCTTCGAGCTGGGTACGTCGCGCTGGAAGTAGCTACTGACGCGGCGACGCAGGTTCTTCGCCTTCCCGACGTAGATGATCGTGCCCTCCTGGCCGATGTACTTGTAGCAGCCGGGGGCTTCGGGGAGCGTAGGGAGGATCTTGCGTATTTCGTCGAGCGTCATCGTGTCTTATCTGAGGGAGGTGGGGCAAAGTCGCCCCCAATACAACAAAGATAAGGGAAAGATGGTGCGCTCCCGCTTCCGCACCAGCCGTTGGCTCGCGAAGCGCCTACTTCGTGGGCTACTGGTAGCCCAACTCTTTCCGCTTCCTCTCATACAGCTCTTGTACAGAATTATAGTCAGCTTCCTGACTATCAATATGCGATGGATCTACCAAGAAGCGGAATCCATATTTAGGATCCAGTAGGTCTACATAATAGGTTCCAGTTCCATCAGCTCGCGTCCTGATTTCCACTGATCCAACTTGATCCTTGTAATGATTTCTCCAATCCATAACCCCATCAGTCCACATGCTATAGTTCGTATCGTCATAATGCTTCCCCCTCCTCAAAATCTAAAGTAAGGTGCTTTGTGCGAAGGTAATAAGATACCTTGTAATGAGAGTATCGCAGTATGGAGTCTAAAACTATGTCTCTCCAGAATATCTCCTCTATCTGTTTTCGTCTATTGCTAAGTAAAAGCGGAGCTTCTTTGAGAAGCACAACTTGTACCTTTGTCGTGCCACCATATATGAATACACCCTGCTTCAGCGTATCGTGTTCATTGGATGGCGTGAAGATATCTAATCTAAAGAGATAGACAAGACCCGCTATAAGTGCAACTGCTATATAGAGTCTTGATTTGAGTTTGCCCCTGCACATACTAGTCCGAACAAAAGCCCTTGGAGAGGATAAGATGGGTTGCATCAATTCTGAGAAAGCTCCTCATTTGTTCCTTCCTGATTATACGAATCATAAGGCGAAGCAAATATTCATCTGCCCAATAGAGCAAGCCCCTGTTTCCAAAGCCTTATTCTATCAGCAAGCGAATATACCAACCATCTCCCAGTGATTTCATTTTTGCATCTGAATTGCGATCCTTATAATATTCCTCTCTCAGGGTATATGACTGAGGGATTGTGTCACCATAAACTTCCTGAAATGGGTGCATATAAACATATTCTAAATCTGTACTGGAAAGCACCGTTCCCCCAGAAAAATAAGTAATGAAGACCATCCCATCATATACTGCGATCGACTTGCAATCAGCTTCTTTAAGCAGTTCTTGAATCATTCGATCAGATTTATACTCTGAGGTAACTAGTGCCAAGTCTTTGATTCGATCAAACAACTCTTTGTGTTGCTTAAAGTGCTCTATAGCCTCCTGATCACTTGGCTGATCCTTGCTGGTTGCGCTCCAGCAAGAAGTAAAAAAAGAGAAGAAAGAGTAGTACTAATGATTGTCGCATTTCTTTTTGGGGGATGATGGGGGCTCGCGCACCAGCCGTCGGCTCGCGAAGTGACTACTTCGTGGGCTGCTGGTAGCGGTCGATGTCTCGCTGGAGGTACTCGCGGAAGGCGGGGAACTCCTTGTCGGTGTACTCGAGGATGCGCTCCCGCGCCAGCTGAGGGATGCGATCCAGACGAATGAGCTGGTCATACTCACCGAACTTCGGATAGTCCACCCAGAGCTTATCCAGCTCCTCCGCTGAGATCGGGGGATGCTCCGTGCGGATCTGCTCATAAGTCCCATCATACGACTCCCCTTGGTAGAGGAGAGACGAGTAGTCACCTTGTTTAGTATATCTGAAGTCTATACGTATCTTCTTCTCTGTCGTCCCAGGGTAACATTCGAATAAGGAGATGAGCTTTAGGAAGAGCTTCCCACTATGCTCATCTTCCCTATACTCATATAGCAAATAGTCTTCGTATTTATCTCCGAGGAAGTCGAGTCCAAAGTACCCCACGTTGGACTCCATTGCGCAGTAGGGGCTACCATCATCGTTGAGGATCGTGGCGAAGTAAACCGTCTGCCTCTCGTGGGCTTCGCGTGAAGCCAGCTCCAGCAGACCCTCCTGCTTCTTACGACGCGAGTAACGCGTCTTGTTGTAGCCATCTAACCTAGATAGAGTAGCCTCTTCACTTTGTAATTCTGTATAGCCTTGACTCCAGGCTCTTAATGTTACTTTCATTTTCCTATACTATAAATTATTCCCTTGAATATTACTCTTAAGTGCGTAGCGTAACACCCTTTCGGGCACTGGCTCCTCTTGCACCGGCACCTCAAGGATCATCTGTCCTTTAAGGATATTTCCTTCATTTTCCTCAAAAATCCCAGCATTAGCTCCCACTCTATTAGAGGGAACATCTGCGATCACCGACCCTGGCGAGTACTTTTCTGACAGCTCTTTCAGGTAGCCGATCGCTGTCTTTTCGGAGATTTCACTAAGCTGGGTACGCCCGTAACAAACACCTTTTCGACTAAAGAATCATAGATGTTCTTTCTTTATTCTAATAAGGTTACTTCCGAATGAATATCCGTAGGCCTTAATAAAGAATAATCGAGCATAAATTGTATAACTCGGCAACTCACCCGGAATAATAGCGACGTAAGTAAATTCCCCAAATGCAGCCTCCCTTCTTATAACACTACTACAATCCAATACGACGTTGTCAATCAAAATATTGTCTTTAAAATACTTCGAATAAGGCAATGAGTCGGCAGCCTCCCTTCCCAACAACCGCAAGTAAGAAGAGCCATCAAATTCCTCCAAGGGAATATCGCTTTTTAGGAATATATAAGTCTCATTTTTTGAGCGGTCAAACCATATGGTCTCAAATTCCAAAGTAGGAGCATCAAGGAGATTAAAGTATAATCTAAAAAGATGTAAAACACCATAGATAGAATCCTACAAGAGCCACAAAGAGGATCACTACAGTTATAGTAATCGCCTTACAAACGAACTGCATTCTCATATAAGTTACCTTGAATTAAATATAGTGGTACGGGGTGCAAACCTATAGTGGTTCACGCGTCAACCAATAGTGGTCGGTGGTAGTAACCTATAGTGGTTCGCGCATTGACCAATACAGGTCGCCTCAATGACCTATATAGGTCGCTACTACCTCCCCACGATGGGGGTGGGGGTACAAGTGGCGGAGGCGGTTGCCTCGCTCTGCGGTCGCACCTGCGCCTTTAGCCGCCATTCCTTTCGGTAGATGTGCAGGGTGTCTGTAGCGTCCTATATTGGAGGAGTCTAAAGCCAAGCATAAGTAATACCGCAGTGCAAACAATGTAAACTGTAGGATATACGCCATAGTATGGATGCTGTATCGCTTTCCTTGCAAAGAGACTAATATACCCTGCCCAGCAGCAAGAATCCAAAAGGATCGTAATAGGGACGAAATACTTACTCCTCATTGCCAACAAAGGAGTTAGCTGAAGTAGTAAGATGGCGAGGACTATTGTATAAAAGGTTAGCCCTTGCCAGCTCGTTAAGAACTGAATAGTAGCATCAAATAGACTCAACCCCCACTCACGATAGTCAGAGGGATTAATAAGCAAGCCATGAACTACTTTAAGTTCGAGACTATCTAACTGTCCAAATCCTTGGGATATTCGCTCTTCCCAATACGCACGATAGGCGAAGGTATTGAGCATAGTCACATAGACCAATATGATTAAAAGCGATGAATAATATAAATTCCGCATAAGCACGGTACACCTTCTTTCCCTATTGATACAGGACTCCATCTTTCCTTAGAATAATTGATTTTAGAAATTTATCACTACGCACCCTCTTCCTCTTCATCCGGAAATCTATCCCTAAGCCTGTTCTTTTCCATCAGAAACATCAAAACCATCGTTAAAGTATTCCCAAACCTCATCTACAACAATCTTGTTATTCCGAACAACCTTCCTTTAAAGGCATATGAGTCCAATCTTACATACCCACTCTTTGACTTGGGTCAGACGATATATACCTCATTGAACGGATACCGACCCCTCTGAGAATGCAGCTCGCTATATCATTTGCCAAGGTTCTAATGCTCCCCCCTCCTCTGCAAACCAACGGAAGTACATTGTAAGTGAATCTGCATCTTCATCATCTAAGAGTTTATCATAACTCATCGTAGAGTTAAGCTTACCAGCCTTAGGTTCATAGGTTATCCTTAGACTAGAGGGAACCTCTCGCCCATCATCTTGAAAGCTTGCTTGTATTTTCTGAGCGATCGCATTACCATTTGAATTCAACCTCCTCTGATTCTCATCAGAGACATCAATTTGTGTTGTGGTAGCATATTCATTAAGCTTTATGCTTAAGCGACAGGCACCCGTTAATCCTGAAAAACACCAAGTATTGCACTGATCGTTCAAGAGAGATGTAGATATAGATACAGTCTATATCCAAACTATACCCCGTATACTCCAATGCGTTGTGTAGTGCATCTTCTATGAGATGCGCAAAATTCTTATCGAACTCCTTTGTTGCCATATTAATTGTTAGGGATGATTACTATCTCATATGGTTCTCCTTCATTTTTGTAATATAGCTTTTGATGTATTCCCTTATAGCTTTGAGTGAGAAGCCTCGCAATTACCGGCCCTCATTCGATTAGTAAACACCGATAGGCGACATCAGCTTCTATAACAACTCGATAAGATATCTTCTTACCCAAGATATGCTTAGCCCTTTGGAGATCTTCAAGTTCTCCTGCCAAAACAACAGCGTTATAAGATCCCGTGGATAGGATGAATTCGGATACATGCAGATAGTATTCATCAAGAATATCTTCTAGAGGATATTGCATACATTCTCCTTCATCTAGTTTAAAACCTATAGGCATCCTAAAACATGTATCCCCTTCATCCTTTAGATCACGATAAATACCCTGTTCGATAGACCGATAGTGTGAAGGTATAGTATATGCTTCACCATCTAATAGTGTTATTTCTTTCATTACGATGCTCTATGTATTGTGTATAATATCTTGTCCCCCCAATTGGCTGTCAAAGTTAGCCCTTTCGGCGGGGAGTATGGTGGGGGAGCTCTGCGAGGGAAGGATACGTCTTGCGGAAGGGGGTGGTGTGAACCTATATTGGTCGGCGGGCTGACCTATATAGGTCGTCATTGCGACCTATATAGCTTTGTCGTCGGATCTATATAGGTCAGCCCGCTGACCTATATAGGTTGCTTTTCCCTCCTTGTGGTAGGGTGGTGGTGCAGGCAGCATCTATAACAGGTATAGCTATAGCGAAAGGCTGCCACGACAAGAAGAGGAGAGGGTATGCGAACCAGTACTGGTCGCCGACGTGACCAGTACTGGTAACAGATATCAACCACTACTACTTCGCACTGCGACCAGTACTGGTCAGACGAGTGACCAGTACTGTTTACTTTCCCCTCCTTGTGCAGGTGTGCGTTACGGGGCTGTAGTACAGAGTGTTGTGGTATGCTTGCTCGTAGCGCCTTTTCCCAGCGGAGAAAAAGAAATCTCCCCGAGGTGGGATCGTCGGCTTGGTGTGAGGTGGAGGCTACTCCAGCTCGATGGGATTGAAGGGGATCGTCCAAGAGAGAGCTTCGGCAGCCGTCAGGAACTTCCCCTGTGCATCCCGTGGATATACCCGCTGGCCATTGGCCTCAAAGGTCTGCATCGGATGCTTGTGGAGCCGCTGATAGTAGTCCCTGAACTGTGCGCGACTGACCGACTTCACCGAGCGAATCTTCCACTCCACGATGTCCGCACTACGCTGACATAGGGCGTCGAGTACGAAGTGATGCGCTCCATCCATGCTGTGCAGCTCGAGGATCAGCCCAGGGAGGCCGCCAAAGAAGTTCGGGCCAGCGGAGATCGGGATGCTGGGAGTAAACCAAGCTTCGTAGCTTCTCCCGCGGAACTGGCACGTGGCACGCTGTGCCTCGTAGCCAGAGATGACCTTCTTCTCACCTGTCAGCGTCCATGAGAACGTCGGGGTGTCGGTGTACTTCAGCGTGGGGCCTGAGAGAGGCGTCCTGTAGTAGACCTGCGTCGTGCCATTGGTCAGATCGCGGTAGTAGCAGAAGGGAGATAGACCGTCATCGGGGGTCCGTATCGTACCGTTGGGGTTGGTGATCTGTGTCAAGAGGGAGTCTGCCTGCCAGAGTCTGTAGCTGTAGGACTTGACAAGCGCCTTGCCCAGCTCCACGCGGATGATGTCCTCTTGGAAGTCTTTACTCTCGGCAGGTGTCTTGTGGCGGTAGGTGTAGTCCACGAAGTACTCGGACTTCCCGAGGATCTTCCCTGCTTGCAGGCGCATCGGTATCGCAGGGAGCTGTGCGAGCAGGCCGAGGGGGCTGATGCTCACGAAGGTGAGTAAGAGGAGAAAGAGGTTTCGCATAAGGCAGTCTGATATGATGTGTCATCCCATCAGCTACTCCAGCTCGATGGGGTTGTAGTAGAAGGTCGGGTTTTTGATTTGGATGCCTGCGCGAGGGAACGCTGTCGTGAGCGTCTGCACGATATCGGCATGCATGCGCCTACATAGATCACGGACTTGGCTCCGATCCGTGCGCTTGTAGTTGTCTTTATACTTGACGATGGGCAAGGCCTTGGGGAGCTGTGAGACGCTTGTTGCCTCGAAGATGTACTCCCTCTTGGCATCATAAGCCTCCAAGATCAGGCCAGGAGCGCCACCCAAGAGCCACGGGCCATTAGAGATGGGGATATCCGTAGCTACCCAAGCGGTATAGTCACGGCCTCGGAAACGTGCCGTAGCCTTCAGACAAGAATAGCCGAGTACGTCCTTGCGCTCATCGGTGAGTGTCCATGACTGGGGGTGTAGCTCATCAGAGTAGATGAAGGTATATCGGTAGTAGTAGATGAAGAGCCTAAAGGTAAGCTCGCTATAGGGCTTGGTGCCGCTCAGGTACTTATAGACCTCCATACCTCCCATTCCCCGCGCCTCGATACCAGGTCCAGCCTCTTGGCTCTCTGCTGCGATAAGCTCCTGCTGGTTGTCTAGGACGCAGACGTGTCCGAACTTCGAGATCTTTCGCCCGACGAGGAGGTACATCTCGTTCGTCACCTTGTCATGCTTCTTCGGGTCGAGGAGGCAGGTCGTCTTGTAGTCAATGCGATAGTTCGCTGAGTCCAGGACGGTATATTTCCTGATATCGAAGGGGTGTATACTGCCGATAGGACTCTGAGCACGGGAGGAGAGGCTTAGTCCGAGGCTCAGTAATAGTGCGTAGAGCGCTATTGACTTCATAGAGATGGTGTCCTTCATACGTCTGTAGGGTCTTGCTATGCGTATCAGAAGAGCTTGAATCGCGCCTTCAGCATGATCGCCGATGGGCGGATATCGTAGTAGCTGTGCGAGGCGACGAGGTCGGAGAGCGTCCCCGAGCTGTAGAGACGCGCACCGAGGATATTCGTCCAGTCGAGGGTGAGGCGCACCTTCTTCCACGTGTAGGCGAGTCCGAGGTCAGCGAGTGTGAAGTGCCGTCCCTCAGTCACTGCATCGTTGTAGTAGTGCTCGGCGGTGAGCTTGATAGCGACATCCTCGAGGATATTCACGTGGGAGATGACCTTGTGGCTGAGGCTCTGTATCGGTGTGAGCCAGCTCCTATTCTCGAGGCGGCTGCGGTGCAGGCCCCATGCGACGTTGTACTCCATCGTGAGCCATGATAGCGGCTTGAGGGAGCACCTCCCGCTGGCGCTGGCCCACTGACTCGTATAGCCGAGGAGCTTACCCTCGAGATAGCTCTTACCCTCGCTCTGGCCTAAGGCTGCATCCCCAGACACCGAGAGGGAGATCCAGTCATAGCCCCTTGCTGAAGCGTGCATTGGCCGAATAGCTCTGCCCCGAGTGCGGCAGGGGAAGGCGCTCTACGACGGTGAGTGGGGGCTCGATCTTCAGCGAAGAGATGGCTTCACTGCGGTGATGGCTGTAGCTGACCCCCGCGCTGAGGAAGAGCATCGAGAAGATATCCTTGTAGCTGAGTGTGAGCCCTGTGCTGGCCGTGTGCGAGCTGAACTGACGCATCTCGTGGCGCGTCAGGCTGCGGTAGCTCTGCATGATATACCCTGCGTAGAGCGAGCTGAGGCTGGGCTGTGTGAGGGCTATCGAGCCATTCAGCTTGAGCGTGAAGTCCGAGGCGAACTTATAGCTCACCCAGCCCCGCGGCTCGAAGTATAGCTTCCCCCTCCGAGAGTCTTTCGCTTGGGCGGAAGCCATCCTGCATCAGCGTGTGGTAGTAGAAGAGCGGGAGTACGGCGTCGAGGCTGAAGACCTCGGACTTGTAGCTCAGCTCATGACCCAGCCCAGCGCCAAGGCGAGTGAAGCTGATCCCGTTGTGCATATCCCGCGAGGGGAGTGGCTGGTAGGCGCCCGTGAGGCTGGTCGCTCCCAGCTCGGTATCCAGTGCCTGATGCTGGGCTTGGAGGAAGAGCCGTGGGCTGATGTGTAGCCCCCCCGATATGCCATGCGGAGAGCAGGGCGAGCTCGGCGAAGCTGAGGAAGGCGCGGTGCCGTACGTCTTGCGTGAGCTCGGCATAGGGTGATCCGCTATTGATGCGGGGAGCATAGAGCCCTGGCTGGATGCTTAGACGGTGCGGGGAGGTCGCTACGGCATTGCGCCAGAGGATCTCACCGCCCTTGCCGTCTGCCTTCGTCCGCACCCAGTGTGAGGTGTTGGTCGCTGAGAGGTAGCGCTGGCGCATCTGCTGTGTGAGGTCCTCTCCCGCTGAGACGATGCCGTGCTCTTGCTCCCACGAGGCCTTGAGCTCGAGGAGGTTGTTGAAGTAGAGCTGCTCCTTATTGATGTTGTAGTGTAGCTCGCCCTCGAGCTGGTCGATCGTACCGCGATTGCGCAGGTCTTCGCTGATGACCTTCGTGCCCTCGGGGAGGAAGTAAGTCGTCTGCGAGGCGCCATGTGTGCGCTCTCGGTCGTGGAAGAAGATGAGGTTGGCGTTCAGCTCCGCTTCATTCTTCAGCTTGTAGAGGTTGTTGGAGGAGAAGGCGTGCGTGTCGTTGTCATAGTAGCGAGGGCGAGAGATGTGGGGCTCGTCGGGCTGCTGTAGCGAGGTCATCGTGAGGCTGGGTAGGGGAGAGTCAGCAGTGAAGGAGCGCAACTCGCGGCGGATGTCCTCCCCATTGTCATTGCTCTTGGCGGTCAAGACGTGCTGTCGCAGCTTGGCGAAGTATAGCCCGATCAGCTCTTCGCTGCGCCTCACCCTGCCGTCATAGCCGAGGCCGAGCTGTGCCGTCAAGCTGAAGGTGCCCTTGACTTCGTCCTTCAGCTTGAGGTTGATGGCAGCATCGCTGCTGGGCTGGGTCTTCTCGAGCGCCTTGACGGGCTGGTGGTTCTCGAGGACCTGCACGGTGGCGACGTCCTTGGCCGATATGTTGTTCGTCGCGATGCCGTAGCGCCCTTGCAGGGCATCCAGCCCCTCGATGTAGAACTTATTGATCGGTTTCCCTTGGTACTTGATGAGGCCGTCCACCGAGACCTCTATATTCGGGAGCTTACGCAGGACGTCGGCGATGACTACATCATTCTTCCCGATGAAGGCGCCGACGGAGTAATTGACCGTGTCCTTCTTCCCCCAGATCTTACGAGCCTTCACCTGTACCTCTCTTAGGAGGGTGCGTGACTCCTTGACTCGGAAGTCGCAGGTTTGGCTGACGTTCTCCACGCGGCGGTCTATGCGCTCGATCTCCATACTCGCTACGCTGATGAGGAGCTGGGGCTGCGTGCTGCTGACGCTTAGGCGGTAGCCGCCGAGGGCATCGGTGAAGGTGTAGGCTAAGATCGTGCTGTCCGTCGGCACTAAGGCCAGCACGCGGGCGTACTCTACGGGCGCCCCTTGGAGGGTGCGTACGTGCCCCGTGATGATACTCTGCCCGTAGGAGGATGACAGAGAGAGTAGGAGGGCGAGGAGGAAGAGGATGCGTCGCTTCATAATAGCGCTGGTAGTAAGGTGAGCGAAGGGCGGGAGCTACTCTGCCTCCAGCCACAGCCAAGGGAAGGAGAAGTCTCGATTCTTATTGGTATTCCCTATGTAAATGTTGATGCCAAGCGACTGCTCGCAGAAGAGGATCGGCTGCTTGTGCATACGTAGGATGGTCGCGCGTAGCTTCTCACGCGTAGACTTGGTGTGCGGGTAGGTCCAGAAGCGGATCGGTGTGCTCTTATTATCAACGCCTATGCAGGTGAAGACAAAGTATGCCTCCGTATCTTGTACCGCCAGGATGAGCCCCGGCAGTCCGCAGAACTTCCACGGGCCGTCAGAGAGGGGAATGTCTGAGGTGAACCAAGCGATGTACTTCCTCCCACGGAATTCCCCGAGGGCTTTCTGACACGTGTAGCCGAGGATCTTCGTGGTCTCCGACTGGATCTGCCACTTGAAGTCGGGCAATGCCTCGGTATATTGCCCGTAGCCCGCGCCGAGGAAGAGGCGGTAGGAGGTCGTCAGTACACCTGGCTTGGGGTAGCCCTTGAAGACATCTTCGGGGAAGGTAATACCACTAAAGTCATCGACCGTCTCCGCGCCCTGCTTTATCTCGGCATCCGCTTTCTCGCGGGCTTTTAGGATATCACGGCTATAGGTCGCAGAGATACGCTTGCCGATGAGTAGCGTCTGCGTGTCCTTATAGGCGACGTGGCTATACTTAGGGTTGGGATTGAGCTTGGCTGCGATCTGATAGGTGATCTCATACTTGGCGGTATCGACTACTTGGTACTTATCCGATGGCCCGTAGGAGGTCGGGAATTTGAACATCTGGGCGGACAGCGTTAAGGCTTGCATTGATAAGCACAGCAGGAAGGCTTTTACGAGTCTCATAGTTTCCGATGGGGTTGGGTGATCGTGGGTTAGCGTGGTATGGGGTGGCCCTCGTCGTGGCGCACCTTAGGCGTTTGTCGCGTGGTGTATTGTCTTTGAGGTATGAGGGTGTGAGGCCCTTCGTGCGGGAGGGGAGGCGGGTGATGTGTTAGGTAAAGCCTCTCGAGCCGAAGGATCGCTCGGACTCAGTTATCTACCACAAACTTAGTAAAAAAACACCACTGCAAATGCGCAAAGAAAGAGCCCCCTGACGCACGGCTATCCGCATACGTCAGGGGGCTTGCTGGCTATACTTATGGTAGGGTGGGATGCATACCACTACTTGTTCGTAGTACAGACCAATAGTGGTACGGGGTGCAAACCACTACTTGTTCGTGGTGCAAACCAATAGTGGTACGGGTGCAAACCACTACTTGTTCGTGGTGCAAACCAATAGTGGTACGGGTGCAAACCACTACTCGTTCGTAGTGCAGACCTATAGTGGTTCACGCGTCGACTAATAGTGGTCGCTACTACCTCCTCACGGAGGTGGAAGTGATGGACGTGGTCGCCTCGGTCTGCGGTCGCACCTGCGCCTTTAGCCGCCATTCCTTTCGGTAGATATGCAGGGTAATCAAATCATTTGGCGATCTTCTCAAATTCATACTTCCCTCCGACTATAGAATGACGTTTCTCTATTTGGCTGGATATCATCTTCTTTATCTCTTCATCTTTTGTTTCGGAGAGCAGATATTCTAATGCACACAGACTTTCGGGTTGCGGTTGAGCACCAATAGCATAGATAATATTTTGAAGGTATGAACGCTTAATATCAACTGGAGATAAATAATCAGGAATAGATCTTGTCGCCTGAATCAAGATCGTGATATTCTCAATATTGTTATTCCATCTTAATTGAAATAAGCGAACTATGTCTTCGTGAGAATCATGGAAATTTAGTACCAATAGATCTCGCATTGGCTTCTCATTCGCACTATTATATAGGGTCGAGAATAAAGCCAACTAATATGACACTCCTAGTTATATCTAGAGAGGCGATCTTTTCTAAAGAACAAATAGCGATATTGAAGTTCTGCACATTTACGCAATTTCTTAGTTCTTCCTCTTCCTGTTCACGTGTAATCTGCCCAGTATAATATCGCTTCATAATATTATCTATTTTGTAGGCTATCATTGTCGTCTGAATAAGCTATTTCCTTTGGGGGATGATGGGGAGTTCGCTGTCAAAGTTAGCCCTTTCGGCGGGAGTACGGCGGGGGCGCTATGGGAGGGAAGGATGCGGGCTTGCGGATGGGGGGTGGTGCAAACCTATATTGGTTCACGAGTCAACCCTATATAGGTCGTCATCGCGACCTATATAGCTTCGTCGTCGGAGCAATATAGGTCAGCCCGCCGACCAATATAGGTCGATTTATCTCCCTGTGGTAGGGTGGTGGAGCAAGTGGCGCCTATCATAGGTATAGCTATAGCGAAAGGCTGTCACGACAAGAAGGAGGGGGATATGCGAACCAGTACTGGTCGCCGAAGTGACCAGTACTGGTAACAGATATCAACCACTACTGCTTCGCGCTGCGACCAGTACTGGTCAGACAAGTGACCAGTACTGGTTACTTTCCCCTCCTTGTGCAGGTGTGCGGTATGGGGTTGTAGTACAGTGCGTTGTGGTGTGCTCGCTCGGAGTGCCTTTCCCTGCTGAGAAAAAGAAATCTCCCCGAGGAGCAGGAGGCGCATCCTCGGGGAGATCCTAAAAACACAAGTAAGAAGTGAGCCTATCAGAGGGCTACTTCGTGGGGCGGGGACGAATGACGCTCAAGAGGCTGACGTCAGAGGCGTAATGGAGGTCGAAGGTGCGTAGCTCCTTCACGCTCTCGCTGGGGGTCGTGGGGAGCTGGAGCAGGAGGAGCTTCGTCAGGTCGTGCAGGAGGGGGCCCGAGCGGCCTTGGTCGAGGTAGGAGACCATCAGCGCCTTGAGGTAGGGATGATAGCCGACTTGCATCTTGAAGCCCTGACGGTTGTTCGACTCATTGCGCCCAGCGATGGTGTAGAGTCGCTGAGTGGTGAGCCCTTGCACCTCGCTGGCAGGACGGAGACTATCGAGCTGAGCGGAGTAGACACTGCGCTCCTTGGCTTCGCCGCCGTTGAGGTTGGGATTGCCCCCCGAATAGTAGAGGCGGAAGGTTGCTGGGTCAAAGGTGGCACTGCGCCCAATAGCTTCGCTGAGGGTGAAGATAGCCGTCACCTTCCCCTCCTTCATTGAGAAGAGGTAATAGCGATTGGCGGTATCGCGCAGGATGAGCCACTCGTCACCAACACGGAAGACGTCCTTGATGTATGCCCCCGATCGAGCGATTGGGATTTGACGTGCAGAGGTACTACCCTTGTCGAAGGCATAGGCGACCGCCTTTTCACGTACAAAGAAATAGCCCTTATCCTGCCAAGCAGCTCCACCTGAAGCATAGCCGTATAGCCCACTGAGGGGCGTCATCTTCCCTGTCTCAGGATCGAGGCGGTAGAAGTGCTTCTTGTCGAAGGAGAGATAAGTCGTGCCATCGTCAAGCGTGAAGGACTGACGCACCCACTCGTCACCATCGGGCTGGCTGATGCGCAGGCTCTTGGTCACGCGCATCGTCTTGCGGTCAAGGAGCAGAAGACGAGAAGCGTGCTTGCTCCCTGAGAAGTCATACTTCGCCACGTAGGCGAGGTAGTCGCCTGCTTCGCACATAGACCCTTCGCAGATGTCGCCTTGACCTTCGTACGTCTTATTGAGTGGGGTCTCCTGATTGGAGAAGACGGAGGTAAGGCTTTTGCCCTCTCTGTCGAGGAGCGTAAGGCTGGGAGCTACCCCCGTGCCGTCGGGCTGGCTGGTCAAGACTGTCGCCAGACCATGGTTGAAGATAAGCGTATAGCCTTCGTAGTCCTTGAGGACGGGAAGAGTAGGAGGAGCTGGGCTGGGAATCGGTGTAGGAGCTGGCTCAGAGATGGGGGTAGACTTTCCACCACAAGCTGAGAGTAAGCTAAGGGCAAATACCACGCCACAGAGTCGATAGTTCATCATCTAAGGGAGTCTTAGGGGACAAAGAGAAACGAAAACGAGGTAGAGCTTACATCGTATCTACCTCGCCTTCGCTTGCATAGAGGTTACTTGATCTCCTTGATACTAAAGCCATGCCACTTACCATCGGTGAGGGTATAGCTGGCTTTGTCAGATGGAGTCACGTAGAGGATAGGGGAGATCATGCCATGGAAGGTCACACTACCATCTTGGGGCATATCGTCCTTGTAGGGGGTAAAGTCCACTTGAGGCTGGCTACCAAGTAGGACAGTAGACTGAACCTCATACTTACCTTCGAGCACGCCTTTCCCGATCTTCTTGACCTGAGGTAGGCTAAGGTAGGAGATACGGATGGGATTCACAGCACCATAGCTATTGAATGCTAAGTCTGCGATCGTCTCGAGGTGAGGGAAGTTCAGTGCCTCAAGTCTGCCATTGAAGGAGAAAACTTGCTCTCCGATACTCTTAAGCTGGGGGAAGTGAACAAACTGGAGGCTATAGCACGCAACAAAGGCATTATCCTCAATGGTTTCAACACCTTCGCCGTAGATTGCCTTGAAGTTCTGGAACTTATCTCCGAAGACACCTTCGCCGATCTTCTTGATATTGCTGGGTAGGATAAGCACCCCATTGCGACCGCGACCTGCCAAGGCGTTATTGTCTTTTATCCTTGTGAGGACTCCATCCTTCACCGCATAGGCCGAGGGAAGAGCGGTTGGGATTTCTATTCCATCGAGCTTAGCAAAGTGGTGACGAGCGATGTACTCAAGGTAAACGAGGTAGTTGGGATTTGCCTTGGGATTGAAGGTGAGTACCTTATCCTCTGGTGTTCCCCAGAAGGCATCTTCAGCGGTGTAGGTACTTTTATCCTGCTCATTGATAGCGAAGGGAGGGTGTTGTCCTGCTCCGAAATCAACCTTCATCAGGGAGGAGCATCCCTTAAAGGCTCCAGCATCGATCTTGGTAACTCCAGGGGCATGGATCTCCTTGAGATGGGTATTGCCGGCGAAAGCTCCCGCACCTATGGTATGTACTTGCTCCTTGTCAAGGCGGACAATCCCGTCTGTAGGGGTGGCACCACTACCGTAGGAGATAAGCACTCCATTTACGATCTTTACTTCAGACGAAATTGTCTCTGGAGTAGAAGGGAGGTGGGGATGATCCTTTCCCTTGCAGGAGGGTAGTGCACAGAGGACGAGGGTGAGCCCGAGCGAAAGTATTAGCTTACTGGTCTTCATATGATTCCTATTTATAAGTGACACTCCCTGCGTCACAAGTAGAGCAGGGAGTGTCGGGAATACTCCTTGTGGAGATGAGCGTATCTGCGCCGAGAGCGATTAGTTTGTCTTAGCTTCAACAACGAAGATACCAAGCCACTTACCATCTGCGCCCTTGTAGGCATCTACAGCAGAAGCAGGGACGATGACCTTAGGTGCAGGAGTCTTGCTCTTGAGTTTGCTATAGAACGTAGTGACACTGGCGCCTGTGGGAGGTGTTGCTCCGAGCTCAATGCTTTCGATCTTATCCTGGAAGTTGAAGACATTTTTCCCCGAAGGAAGTAACTGCAGGTAGGACGACCTTCTTTAGATCACCATCATAACCAGCTCTGAAGGCATCCGTGGGAGCTGCCTTAAGCTTGGGGAAGTTGAACTCGGTGATCTTAGATGACTTCCAGAAGGCGCCAAGGCCGACTTCTTCTAAGAGAGGAGCTTCGAAGGTTTTGAGAGCTATGCAGTTGTAAACACCCCTGTCGCCGATCTTCTTCAGCTTTGGGAAGGTTGCCTTGCGGATGATGGATGTTCCTTCTGTGCCGAAGCCCTTGGTAGCAATTTCTTCGACACCTGGGCCTTCTAATTCTTCGATTTGAGTCTTACGCTCAAAGGCTCCCATTCCAATCTTAGTGATGTAGCTGGGAAGGATAACCTTTTGCTGACGCGCAATGCTTGCAGGCCACTTCTTGAGCGTATTACCTTCGATAATGACACCAGCAGGAAGCTCAATGGGTTCCTCCCCATTGATGGTCTTGAAGCCGTACTTATGAGCGAAGGAGATGAAGGAAGCAACCTTTTCAGTAGGGACGACGAGGTTCTTCTCCTGGGATGTGCCTTCAAAAGCTCCTTCTCCGACTTCGGGAATCGTTTCCCCAGCGTGAGGCTGGTCAAGCCTGTCCCCTTGAAGGCTGCAGCTCCGATCTTGGCTACAGCTGTAGCCTGAAGAGACTTGAGCTTGGTGTTGCCTTCGAAGACATTGGCAGCAATTTCCTTGACCGAAGCATCGAGGGTGACAACGCCATCTTCGGGGGTCTTTGCCAGAGGATAGACGGTGAGGATGCCGTCCTTGATCTCGATCACGGTGCCAGGCGTAGCGGCTCCGTTGATGGTCTTGAAGCCGTGCTTGATGGCGAAGGCGGCGAAGTCAGCGACCTTATCTGCAGGGACGACGAGGTTCTTCTCTGCGGACGTGCCTTCGAAGGCATCATCACTTGTCGTGGGGACGGTAGCACCGAGCTCGAGGCTGGTGAGTGCCGAGCCCTTGAAGGCAGCATCACCGATCTTCGTGAGCTTGGGCGCCTTGACGGTCTTCAGCGTCTTGTAGCCCTCGAAGACCTTGGCTGAGATCTCGGTGACTTCGGGGAGGGAGACGAGGCCCGTGGCAGCGATTTCCTTCTCGGGATAGGCTGAGAGGACGCCACTCGTGATCGTGATACCGCTCTGAGGTACGACGGGCGTGTCGGTCTTGCTACATGAGGCGAGACCCAGAGTGAGGGTTAAGGCAAGGGGGAGAAACTTCTTAATCATAGTTGTGGGTTGGGGATGAAATATAGAGGCACGCCCGCCCTCGTACTGCGAGAGCTAAGGGCGGGTGTGCGGGAGGAGTTACTTAGGCTCGTTAGAGAAGCCGTAGCCCGTCTGCTGAGGGAGCAGGTGGCTGAGCGTCTTGGGATAAGCGAGGTATTCAGCGGGGATCTTGCCCGTGAGCTTATTGCCCGAGAGGACGAAGAGCGTGTAGCCGTAGTCGGGCAGACCGTGGATGTGCGCGTACTTAGCGGCCTCGGGGAGGTAACGCTTGATGCGTGCAGGGATCGCGCCCGTCAGCTCGTTGTGGCTGAGGTTCGCCGCCAGAAGAAGCTCCTGCTGTGCGCCACCGAAGTCGGTAGGGATGCTGCCCGAGAGCTTATTGCGGGAGAGGTCGATGACGTACAGACCTTCGAGCTGGGAGAGGGCAGCAGGGATGGCCCCCGTGAGCTGGTTGCCTGCGAGGTTGAGCTGCTGGAGCGTCTTCAGTGCACCGAGAGAGGCGGGGATAGCGCCCGTGAGCTTGTTGCCCGAGATATGGATCTCGCGGATGCTCTTCAGCGAGCCGAGGGAGGCGGGGAGCTCGCCCGAGAAGTCGTTGAGGCCTGCGGAGAGGTACTCGAGCTGGTCAAGGTCGCCGAGGGAAGCAGGAAGCTCACCCGAGAGACGACAGCCGTAGAGCGAGAGGTACTTGAGGCTCTTCAGTGCGCCGATCTCAGTGGGGAGAGCGCCTGTGAAGCCCTGGAAGGAGAGGTCGAGGTAGCGCACCTTGGTGAGCTGACCGATCTCACGGGGGAGCGAGCCGGTGAGGGTCTTCTCGTTGGGGCGGTGCTCCTTCGCGGTAGCAGGATCACCGTTCCACCACATACTGAGGTCGTAGCGGCTATTGCTGAGGTCAAGGGTATCGAGCTCGGTGAGCTTACCGATGGCGGGAGATACCTCGCCCGTCAGGCTCGTGAAGCGCAGACGCAGCGAGCGCAGGTGGGTCAGCTGATAGAGCTCGGCGGGGATGGTACCCGTGAGCTCGCGGTTGTACTGCAGCTGGAGCGAACGCAGAGCGGTGAGCTGGCCGATGCTCTTAGGCAGGGTGCCACGGAGCTTGTTGCCGCCGAGGTAGAGGGCGGTGACACGAGGTGCGCCTGCGACGTCGCTTACCTGGACGCCTGCCCAAGTAGCTACGGGGCGAGAGCTATTCCAGTTGTTGGAGTGCGACCAGCCCATCCCGTCGAGGCTCTTGTAGAGGTCTACAAGGGCAAGGCTGTCGGTCTGGATCGACCCCGTGATCGTCTCGCCTGCGGGGAGCTCCGTAGCGCGAGCGCTGGTGTTGCCAGCGGGCTGAGGCGCATCCTTTTGCTCCTTGCCGCAGCTGGTGACGACTCCACCGAGGGCGATAAGCGCGAGGGTAGAGAGGAGAGTTTTCTTCATTTTAGGTGAATATTAAGTGAACTAATTAGGATAAATCATCGGTTGGCCCCAGTGCGGCTGGCCGCATTGGGGATGAAGTAGAAGCCTGCGGGGAAGGAATTTACCTTCTCCTTCAGAAGGAGCTTCGTGCCGTCGGCCTTGAGGACCATCGTCACGTTCTTCTTGTTGTAGGTGCTGTAGTCCTCGAAGGCTGCGTAGTAGAGCTCGCCCGTAGCAGGGTCGACGCCGAGGCTGTTGTAGTACTTGTTCGCCGAGGTACCTACGCCATCGATCGTCTTGACATCGATGACCTGAGAGGTCTTGCTCGTAGCGAAGTCGTGGCAGTAGATGACGGAGCTTTGGCCCGTGAAGTAGAGCTTGTCGCCGTGAGCGAAGAAGGCTGAGGAGGTGGTACGCTCCCAACTTTGGGAGCCTGTTGCTGAAATGGACTTGTCGAGGACGTGGGTGTCGAGGACGACGAAGTTGTCAGGGGTGGGGTCTACCTTGAGGATCGCATTGGGGCTTGTCGTAGATACCCAGAGCTTGCCATCGTGGCTGACAGCGATACCCGAGGGCTCGGCGGGGGAGAGGTCCAGCTCACGGACGACCTGAGAGCCCTGGATCATCAGGATCTTGTTGTCTTTGGTGAGTGCAAAGATGCGCTCGCCGATCTGTGCCATACGCTGTTTCAGCGCCTTCTTTGTCCCAGTGATAGGTGTGAATCCTCCCTCTGAGGAGCCACGTAAGATCCCGTCACGCTCGGTGCGAATGTAGATGTGGTCACGCAGGACAGCGATGTGTGTAGGGGTGCTCTGTGCGAGAGCCTCGTCGTTGTAGACCTTGACCTTCTCGAGGGAGTTGCTACTCGCGATGGTGAGGAGACCTTCACCGCCGTTCTTGGGACCGAGTTGTGAGAGGATATAGATCTTATCTCCTTCGAAGGCGAGGTCCTGGCAGACGTTCCCGAGCTTCGTGCCATTGACGTGGTAGTAAGCCTGATCGATGACGAGCTTCTTGGAGGGATGAATATAGGTCAGTGAGCCCGTCTCATTGCTGAAGTTCCCTTCGTTGAGGAGGAAGGCGCCTTCAGAGAAGCGGGGAGCAACAGTGTAGGTGTGCTTAGCGCTCTTGCCGTCGACGGTGAGGGTGACTTCATACTTCCCTGGGTGGGCGGTGGTGAAGTCGAAGGTAGCACCTTCGGCAGCCTTCGCGCCGTTCACAGCCCATACGGCTTTGGTAGCAGCGTCCTTCGCTACACCAGCGACGCTCAGGTGAGCGGTGTCGAGCTGGTAGAACTCTAAGGTGCTTGCCACTCCGTCGATCGTCAGACCCGAGGGAGGATTAGGGCTTGGCGTGGGATCGTCCTTCTTACAGGAGGCGAGGCCAGCGATGAGAGCGAGGCTGGCGATGAGGATCTTCTTGTACATAGTGGAGGAGGTTAGTGAAGTTAGTTAGGGATGTCTTCCTTGAGGAGATGGAGGTCCGTGATGCCCGAAATCTCCGTGGAGCATTCGCCGAGCCAGCCGTTTTTCCTGATTTACGCCCGTGTATATCTTGATGAAGTCGACACCAGGGAGGTGAACCTTACGGCCCTTCTTGTCTACTGCCCAGTCGATGTCGATGGCGGAGTCCTTGCGGTCGTTCAGCTCGTTGTCGGCATAGCCGTAGCGGAACTTACACTGCACGTAATAGGGGCTTTCGCTACTTTGGTTGTAGCCATTCTGTGGGAGGCGCGTACCGCGGAAGGTGAGCTTGTCACCCTTGACCCACTGCGGGAAGTAGGGCTGTGCGTGCCACTGGTTCTTGACCTTGTAGCCGGAGTTGCCCTTGTTGTCCTCCCAGCGGATGTAGGTGCTCCACACTTCGTTGGACGCAGGTTCATTGGCTGGACGGTGGTAGGTCATCTCGAAGTCGCGGTAGAAGTTGAGGTCTGCACCAGGGACCTTCGTCTTGAGGAGGGTGTACCACGGTTCTTGGGTGGGATCGACGTGCGCGCTCCCTGCGATTTCGTACCACTCGTCTTCATCGGGGCGGCCGTTGTGATTGGCATCGTAGGCGACCATAATAATCCCCGGCTCACAGCTCCCAGCTTCGAAGGCTTCCTTGTTGCTACTGTTGTAGAAGGCATTGCCGAGCACACGGAAGTCGCGCTGCCCAGCTACGTTCGTGATGGTGTGGTCAAACCCAACCACGATATATCCGCCCCAGCCACCGAGGGTGACCAGACCACGTTTATTATCCTTAAGCTCATCCAAGGCCTTTCGGTTCATATCCTCCTGCGTGTCGCCTGCTTCATACTTGGGGAGTTCGTTCGTGAACTGTCCCACGGCTGGGAGGTACTCAAGGACGCGCGTGATGTAGGGGCTATGCGTGGCAGGTAGAGGCTCAGGGCGTGGTGTCTCCTTCTTGCACGCTACGAAAGCGAGGACGATAAGGAGGGTGAGCGCCGTGAAGGTACGATGTATATAATGCGGTGTCATTGTCGTATCCTTAGTGATGAAGGGGTTGAAGTGGCTGGGTAGTGAAGGCGAAGTGCGCGGGGATATCGCCCGTCTGGACGGTCCACTTGCGCCTCCCTGTCTTGAGGTCGTAGCAGTGGAGGCGCCCTGGGCTCACGTAGTTCTTAGCGTCGGTGACGTAGAACTCTCCCTGCTCTCTATTGATGGCCAGGCCATAGGGTAGCTGAATCTCCTTGTCCGTGCCGTCCTTGATGAAGTTACGGTCGATGACCTCCTGGCTCTTGGTGTCTATGACGGTGTAGCTGATGGTGTTCTTCCTCGTGAGATTGCTCCACTCGGAGCTGTAGACGAAGAGGGAATCACCGGAGAGCGTCATGTTGGAGCAGGAGACGTCAAGCGTCTTGGTGACCTGCTCGGTCTTGGGGTCGAAGACGAAGATCTTCGAGGGGACCTTGTAGTAGTCCCCACGGGAGGATACCCAGATCTTCCCATAGTTATCCAGCTCGAGGCGGTGGAGGTTGATGGCGACATCGACCTTCTTCTCCTCGGTGAAGGTCTTCAGGTCGATGACGGAGATGGTCTTGTCGTAGTCGGGTACGCGGTAGCCACCGGAGTTCGCTACGTAGAGCTTATCTCCCTGGATGAGGAGCTCGTCGGGCTGATAGCCTACGGGGCACTCTGCTACGACCTGGAGGGTGGCGGTATCGACCTTCGCTACATAGCCAAGGCGTGCGTTGGGGTCGACCTGGACGGGGCCAGCGTAGGAGCTGACGTAGGCGAAGCCATCCTTGAAGGTGATGTAGCGGCAGTTGGGGATGGGGATCTTGCCGATGTGCTTGGCGGTGCGCACGTCCATGACCTCGATGAGGTGGGAGACGTTGATGACGGCATAGAGGCGGTTGCCATAGATCTGTAGGTCATTACCGACATCGCCCAGCTCCTTGACGACATTGGGATTACGCTCGGCGTAGATGTTGCGTGTATAGAAGGCTGTCGTATAGTCGTAGTAGTCGAGGGTGGCCTTGTTGAAGCCCATATTCCCCTCGTTGAGGAGGAAGAAGCCCTTGATCTTCCCTGGGCGACCTGGTACTCCGACGCGCACCTTGTTAGAGGGGATGATCTCCTCCTCTTTACGGCAGGATGGAAGGACTACCATTGCACCAAGCAGGAGGCTCAGTAGGAGGTGTCGGATGCGTAAGACTCTCATAGTGTGTACTCGATCTTGATCTTGGCGTGGGCGCCAGGCATAGGGTAGGAGCGCACGACCTCGTACTGCTGGTCGAAGATGTTGCTTACTTCAGCCGTCAGGCGTAGGCTGTGGCCACGGAGAGAGAAGGGGCGGGATAGTGTAAGGTCGCTGGTATACCAGGGGCGGATATAGTTCTCGCGGATGTTGGCACTGGCATCATAGCGCTCGCCCGTGTAGATGAAGCTGTAGTTCAGCTCCCAGCCACGCCAGCCGAGGGTGACGATGGCTGATCCGCTGTGCCAAGGGATATAGGGTATCTGCCCTCCATAGTAGCTGTCGGAGGGATCGGTGAGGTCTTGGGCCTTCTGATAGGTGTAGGTGAGGCGGGTCGAGGCGGTGACGGCACCCAGCAGCCACTGCGTCTCGAGGGCGAGGTCGATACCGCGGATGCGGACGTGCCCGAGGTTGACCATCGTCCACTGGAACTGGTTCGAGGTCGGCATGGCGATGATCTTGTCATCGACATAGTTCAGATAGCCATCTGCCTGCACCTCCATACGGCGCAGAGCTCCGTGCTGGAAGGCCTTCGTGTAGACCACGCCGAGGTCGTACTGCGTGGTGTACTCAGGGTGGAGGTACTTATTCCCGATGAAGGTATAGTACAGGTCGTTGAAGGTCGGCATGCGGAAGATCCGCTTGTAGAAGCCGCGCAGGCTGAGGTCGTGCTGACTCAGGGGCTTGTAGCTGGCGATGAGGGTGGGTGTCCACTCGCTCTTCTCGGGGGCTTGGCCGTCCTTGGCCTTCGTCCAGTCGTGGACGTAGGTGTGCAGGAGGCTGGCCTGTGCCTTCAGCCCGCCGTGGCTGTAGTCGGCAGCCGCTGCGGTGAGGAGTGTGAGGCGGGTGGGGTAGGCGAAGGCGTAGAGGTCGGCCGTGAGGCTATTGTACTGCGCATCGGAGGCCAGTGCCACGCGCCAGTCGTCGCCGAGGCTGAGCTGGTGGGCGGTGGAGAGATAGCCCTCCTGCTGGTGGTAGTGGTTGTTGACGTACATCGTCGTCACATCCAGCCGTGGGTCGGAGAGGTAGTGGAGGTAGTCGTAGGCGTACTTCGCATTGGCCAGCAGGGTGTACTGCCCGAAGGTCTTGCGGAGCGTACCCTGCGCCATCACGTCGGTATCCCACTGACGGTCCTCATGCTTGAACTTCCCCGGCTCTTCGCGCACGAAGGCTCCGGGGTAGCCACGCTCCGAGCGATAGAGATAGGCCTTGGCACGCCACTCACCTTCGTCAAGTCGTCCGAAGAGCCCCGTCTCGAGGCGCAGGGAGTGGACATCGCCATTGTGGCGAACGGACGTCGTGTCGTAGCCGTCCTTCTTCTTGTAGGAGAAGCGGTAGCGCCCCGAGGTATAGAGGTATTCGCCACTCATCGAGAGGTCGAGGGTGGGGGAGAGGCGCTGCTCGTAGAGGAGGGAGGGGTTGATAGTGGAGAAGGAGCCTGCCTTGAGAGCGGCCTTGAGATTGGTCCTACGCTGGGTGGCGAAGGTAGGGCGGCGCGTCGTCACGTAGAGCGCGGCTGCCGAGGAGAAGCTCTTCGCAGGCTGGAGGATGGTGCTACGCTGACCATTATATATGGAGACGGTCTCCATATTGTCGAGGGAGAAGCGTCCGAGGTCTATCTGCCCGTTCTGCGCATTGCCCAGCTGCAGACCATCATAGAAGACGCCCACGTGCTGGAGCCCATACTGCGCACGTTCACCGTCTTCAGCCCCCCGATGCCGCCGTAGTCCTTGATCTGGACACCTGCGAAGTAGCGTAAGGCATCAGCTACGCTCACGGCACTAAGGCGCTGGAGGTCGCGCCCGCCCAAGACTTGTGCGGGGATGACATCCTTCGGGATCAAGCGCTCCGTGACGACCACGCCCTCGAGGACGTGGATACTGTCAATATGCCCAGCAGCCCAAGCCTTGGTCAGGGGAAGGAGCAGGAGGCACAAGAGCAGGAGCGCACGCTGTCTGCTATGATGAAGTTTCATTAAGTCGGTTTCAGTTAGTAGTCAGAGGGGGAGCTTGTTATGGTAGCGTCTCTCTGACACCAGCTATTGAGTACAAAGGTAAGGCTTTTGGTGCGGTTACCCGCGAACGTGATGATGCGAGGCGGTAGTATACGGGCTTGTGGAGGGTGGGATGCATACCACTACTCGCTTGGGGTGCAAACCAATAGTGAAATGGGTGAAAACCACTACTCGTTCATAGTGCAAACCACTATTGGTTTGTAGTAGTAACCACTACTGGTTCGCACGCTGACCAGTAGTGGTTGCTTTATCGATCGAAGGTAGAGGGGGGAGGTCAAGTGATGCAGTGCTCCTCGGAGTTTCTGGGCAAGGTGCGTTAATCGGCGCGCTGGTAGATCTGTATATTGTCGCGGGAGAGGGCGATCATTCGGTCGCCGACAATATGCACGGAATCGATATCCCAACCATTCCAGGGGGTCTTGCCAGATAAACTCCTCCGTCTGCACGTCGAAGGCAGTAAGGAGGAAGCTATCCGACACCCGCACCGAGACGTAGAGGATCCCTTCGTGTAGCAAGAGGCTCTTATACACTGAACTATACTCCTTCCCTTCGTAGACAAAGCGATCCCTTCGTTCGCTACAGAGCATGCGCCCTGCCTCGAAGTCAAATACAGTATAGTAACAGCTGAATAAGGAATATCCTCGTGTTCCGTGGATAAACATCTTGGGTAGTGCCCATCCTGTCTCTCGAGCACCTTCCCCGTAGCTACATCTATACGATGTATGTGCTCTTGGGTCGTCACCCACAGATCAGAGCCGTAGAAGTTGATGAAGTCAATCTCTCCAGGGGCGACTCCATGGCGCCAAAGGGAATAGCCACGGCCGCTCTCGGCAAAGTCTAGTCGATAGGCCTCCTCCAAGCCTTGGCCGTCCTTATCTCGCATGGCTACCAGCTGGCTCTTCCATTCACGCGTGAAGAAGTGAAGACCATGGTGGCTGCCCGCATAGAAGACTTCCTTCAGAGGGAACTCGCCTAAGTCATGATACTTATGGGTGGAGAGATTGTACTTGATGATGCGCTCATTCACTAAGTAGACCCAGTCCGCCTCCTCTGTCGGGAGTATATCAAAATATCCCTTTGCATCCACTATGGACTGCTTTAATTCTCCATCCAGAGAAAATATATTTAGCTGATCAGAGAGCGGGGACTCTGACGAGTAATAAATGAACCACAAGCCTCTTTGCAGTTGGGGGACTCTTGCATAGGGACTATACAGGGACTGGAGTCTCTCTATGCAGACACCATCCAAAGAGTATCGGTGGGTACTGTAAGTACGCTTCTTGTTGGTCGTCGTAATGAAAATGGAGTCCCCATAGATCAACGTTTGAATGGATGGAATCCGTAGATTTTGAATTAGCTGATACATCAGTGTGCAATATTGAAGATGGAATAGAGTACTTACTCTCTTAGAGAACGAAATTAGATCACGAGCCTCAAGGGTCTCTGCGTCTTAATACCGCTCCTTATGCACGAGCCATAGGCTCACGATGTGCCTAAGGGCGGGCTGCTTTGCTATCAAAGTTAGCCTTTTCAGCGGGGAGTGCAGCGGGGGAGCTATGGGAGGGAAGGATGCGTCTTGCGGAAGGGGGTGGTGTGAACCTATATTGGTCGGCGGGTGGATCTATATAGGTCGTCATCGCGACCTATATAGCTTCGTCGTCGGACCAATATAGGTCAGCCCGCCGACCAATATAGGTTGATTTATCTCCTTGTGGTCGGACGGTGGCGCAAGCGGCGGAGGTAAGCTCCTGCCTGCTACCCTTCACCACTAATGGAAGAGACGGTAATCAGAGGTATAGGTGAGCCCCAGGGAGAGCTGGGTGAAGGGGTAATCTCGCAGCCCGCGCTCTAAGCCACAAGAGGCAGTGAGATGGCGGTTGATGCGGTAGCTACATCTTGCCGAAAGGTGCATCGGCTCATCGCCATACTCCGAGCCGTAGCTATGCTTCATCCAACCGTTATATCCACCCAACTGGATCGCAAGATGCCAGTTCTGTAGCTGAGAGGATAGTGCGAGGGCATACGTAAAGGCATCATTCTGCTTCTGGACAGTCTCCCAGCACATAAAGCCAATATGCCCGCTTAGCCTTAAGCTGACAGGCGAAGCATCTGGGGACAATAGATTGCGCCCGACTTCCAGATGGAAGAAGTAGCCAGGCGTATCAAAGAAGCGCATACTCTCATTGGCTATCGGCTTAGGAGAAGCCGTCTTCAGCGTATAGTTCAGCACCACATTAGGCCTCCATCCAGCATTCTCCGCCAGCAAGCGCACTCGGGTCTGAAGGTACATATCCCCTACGATCAGCCCCTTTTGATGGTCGCTTGTAATACCTCTTCGGCTCATGCTCTCAGGCGACCACTGGAAGTACTCCGCTCCATATCCATAGATTCTCACAGAAGCCCGCTCGGAGATGATCGGTATTTCCAGATCGGTAAATAAGGTAGCCGTCTTATCCTTTTGCGAGAGCTGGTACAGCAAGCTGTTATGAAGCCGAAGTCCTTGGGGGATCATCGCCTCACGTGCCTCTGGGATGGGATTGGCATTCGGCCCATACCACCGCGGGCTATAGCCCATGAATTGCTGAGCCTGTACCTCGACTATAGAGGGTCCATAGCAGGCTACAGGCACAGAGCCATCTAAATATTGCCAGCGATCCCTTACTCATCTTCCTATCTAAGCTTACTGATTTGTTGTTTGCGTCCAGAGACATGATTAAAGATATTGCGCCCAAAGATACAGCGTAAGTTGCATATCCCTGAGGTTCAGGGCTGAGGTAGAGGCAGAGGGGCTCTTGACCCTAATGGAGGGGATGCAGGGCAAAGTGGCGTGCTTGCT
>BNJS01001270.1_pt1 | contig 137390 bp, 158 predicted proteins | sample 8540461 | NCBI WGS metagenome assembly BNJS01 (sample SAMD00202454, study PRJDB9452) | human saliva metagenome | isolation source: human saliva | place: Japan
AACAAATTCTTGATTTACCATTGACTTTTTGACCTATAGCCCTTACTTTTACGGATTGATGTTTCATCAACTTTATTTTTTTGTAAAATAAGGAGCTTTTTATGCAATCTCGCATTGTTGTTAATTCACAGGAAGAATCACTACTTAGCACACATAAAGTGCTACGTAATACCTATTTCTTATTGGGATTAACGATGGCATTTTTCGGCGGTTGTTGCTTATATCTCTATGAGCTTAAACTTGCCTTTATCCAAATCTTATCGTATTGCTCGTGGGCTTTTTACGGTTTACTTTTTTTGTGACAAACCGTTTAGCAAATAGTGCGTGGGGGATCTTGGCTGCATTCGCGTTCACTGGGTTTATGGGCTATACCATTGGGCCAATTTTAAATATGTATGTGGCGAGAGGAATGGAAGATTTGATTATGCTTGCATTTGCAGGTACAGCCATCGTCTTCTTTGCTTGTTCAGCTTACGTGCTAACAACGAAGAAAGATATGTCTTTCCTTTCTACCGCAATTTTCTCATTATTTATAGTGTTATTGTTAGGGATTGTGGCAAGCTTCTTCTTCCAAATTCCAGCACTAGCGGTAGGGATCAGTGCATTGTTTGTGGTGTTCTCAACAATGACAATCCTCTATGAAACCAGCAATATTATCCACGGTGGCGAAACAAACTATATTCGTGCAACTGTAAGTATTTATGTGTCAATTTACAACTTGTTCATTAGCTTATTAAGATTACTTTCTATCTTCTCAAGCGATGACTAGTCAGTATTAAATTTAAAGACGCTCCTTATTAGGGGCGTTTTTTTGTTTTGAACTAATTTTTTTAAGATAAGTCTTAGCATACAAGTTCGCTTGTCGAACCTATTAATAACAAAACAGGAGTTTTTATGAAATCTTTAAAATCACTTTTAACATTAACATCACTTGCATTAGCCGTATCTGGTTCTGCATTGGCAACGAATACATCTGTATTACCAACAAAAGAATCAGTCGTAACTAATTCAAAATCAATGGTTGAAAGTACAAAAGCTGATGTGAAAAATGCGGCAAATGATAAGCTTAAATCAATGACGGATAGTGCGAGCTCAACGAAATCAAACGCATTGGATAAAGTTAATACCGCTAAAGAAAAAGCGACTTCCGCGAAAGATGCAGTGAAAGATAAAGCAACTTCTGCAAAAGATGCGGTAAAAGAGAAAGCATCTGCTTTAAAAGAAAAAGCGACTGAGAATAATCAACCGTCAATTAAAGACAAAGCCACTGAAAAAAATTCAATTCAGTTAAAGATAATGCGAAAGAAAAAGCATCTGAAGCAAAAACAAAAAGCCGCAGATAAAGTAAAAAGAAGTGAAAGAAAAAAAGCGACTTCAACAAAAAGAGTCAGCAAAAGAGAAAGTGGCTTCTTCTGCAAAAGTAAACATCAATAAAGCGGATGCTGAAACATTACAAAAACTTTCTGGTATCGGTGAGAAAAAAGCACAAGCGATTATTGATTACCGTAACAAAGTGGGCAAAATCAAAAGTGCTGCCGAGCTTTCTAATATTGATGGTATCGGTGAAGCTACAATTGAAAAAATCACGCCATTCTTAAGTTTCTAAGAAAACTCAGATAAAACAGACCGCACTTTATGTGCGGTTTTTTATTGAAGTAGATCACAAAATTGTAACAAAGTGTGATTTGAGGATTATTTCTTTTTTTATCCTATGTATAATGGGCAGACAACATCATGTAATACAAGGGGTAGATATGCAGCATTACAATGCCTTTGATGAATGGTTGGCTTCAACCGCTTTGGGTGGTTCTAATCAATCGTATATTGAGGAATTATACGAACGTTATTTAGAAGATCCATCTTCAGTCGATGAAAGCTGGCGTGCTACGTTTGATGCATTGCCGAAAACAACCGCAGTAGAGCAACCACATTCACCAGTCCGTGATTATTTCCGTCGCTTAGCGAGAGAAAATACAACAGAAGCTGTGACGGTTATCGATCCAGAAGCCAGTGCCAAATTAGTTAAAGTCCTCCAATTTATCAATGCTTATCGCTTCCGCGGTCATTTAGAAGCGAAACTTGACCCAATCAATTATTATCGCTGGAAAGTCTCCACCGTGCCTGAATTGGATTACCGTTATCACGGTTTTACCGAACAGGATCTCAATGAAACCTTCAATATTAATCACTACGTCTATCATCGCGATAACATTAAATTAGGTGATTTAGCTGAAATGCTGAAAGAGACCTATTGTGGTTCGATTGGTCTTGAGTTTATGCATGTTCAAGATATGGAGCAAAAAAGTTGGCTACAAAGTAAATTAGAAAGCCAATTAAATAAACCGCTCTTTACCAAAGAAGAAAAAATTAATTTATTAAGCGAATTGACCGCTGCAGATGGCTTAGAGCGTTATCTCGGTGCAAAATTCCCAGGTGCAAAACGTTTCTCTTTAGAGGGAAGTGATGCCTTTATTCCATTGATGAAAGAAATTATTCGTCATGCGAGCAAACAAGGTGTACAAGATGTGATGTTTGGTATGGCACACCGTGGTCGTTTAAATATGTTAGTAAACGTGCTCGGTAAGAAACCAGAAGATCTTTTCGACGAGTTTGCGGGTAAACATTCAGGCGAGCGTACAGGTGATGTGAAATACCACCAAGGTTTCTCTTCTGACTTCGCAGTCGGTGAGCGTCGCGTACATTTAACCCTTGCATTTAACCCGTCGCACTTAGAAATTGTTAGTCCAGTGGTTATTGGTGCGGTACGTTCTCGTCAAACGAAAAAGAACGATACAGAGCGTAATCAAGTATTAGCGGTCACTGTTCATGGGGATTCCGCGGTAGCGGGACAAGGTGTTGTACAAGAAACCTTGAATATGTCTAATGCTCGTGGTTATACCGTTGGTGGCACAATCCGTATTGTGATCAATAACCAAATTGGTTTCACCACCTCTAACCCAAATGACACCCGTTCAACAGAATATTGTACGGACATTGCGAAAATGATTCAGGCACCGATTATTCATGTGAATGGTGATGATCCTGAAGCGGTTGCGTTTGCCGCGAGAATGGCGGTGGAATATCGCAATTTATTTAAACGCGATATTTTCATTGATCTGATTTCTTATCGTCGTCATGGTCATAATGAGGCTGATGAACCATTAGCCACTCAACCAATGATGTATAGCATCATTAAAAAACATCCAACGCCACGTAAAGTCTATGCAGATCGTTTAATTGCTGAAGGGGTGATTATCGAAGAAGAAGCCATTGAAATGATGAATCTCTATCGTGATGCTTTAGATAACGGTGATCGCGTAGTGAAAGAATGGCGAGAAATGGATATCGCCCAAATGGACTGGTTGCAATATCTCAACTATGACTGGACATCCCCTTACGAAAGTAAATTCCCACAAGAACGTTTCCAAACTTTAGCGGAGCGTGTCAGTGAATATCCAGAAACCTTGCGTGCTCATCCTCGTGTAGAAAATTTATGCTGATCGCCGTGAAATGGCAAAAGGCGAGAAATTGTTCGATTGGGGTATGGCAGAAACTATGGCATACGCAACCTTATTAGATGAAGGTGCTAATGTTCGTTTATCGGGTGAAGATGCGGGACGTGGTACGTTCTTCCATCGTCATGCGGTTGTGCATAACCAAAATGATGGTACAGGTTATGTTCCATTAACACATTTACATGCCAACCAAGGTCGTTTTGAGGTGTGGGATTCTGTATTATCCGAAGAAGCCGTATTAGCTTTTGAATATGGTTATGCGACAACAGATCCAAAAACATTAACCATTTGGGAAGCGCAATTTGGTGACTTTGCAAACGGTGCACAAATCGTGATTGACCAGTTTATCAGTTCAGGCGAACAAAAATGGGGCAGAATGTGTGGCTTGGTGATGTTATTACCACATGGTTATGAAGGCCAAGGTCCAGAGCACTCATCAGCTCGTTTAGAACGTTATTTACAACTTTGTGCAGAACAGAATATGCAAGTGTGTATTCCATCTACACCAGCACAGGTTTACCACATGCTACGTCGTCAATCGATCCGTAAAATGCGTCGTCCATTAATTGGTATTTCACCAAAATCCTTATTACGTCATCCACTTGCCGTGTCAAGTTTAGATGAATTAGTAAATGGCACATTCCAAACAGTCATTGGTGAAATTGATAACATCGATCCAAAACAAGTTAAACGCGTGGTCCTGTGTTCAGGTAAAGTGTATTACGATCTCTTGGAACAACGTCGTGCGAATAACCAAACAGATGTGGCGATTATTCGTATTGAACAGCTTTACCCATATCCACATGAAGATGTGAAGAAAGCGTTAGAGCCTTATGCGCATGTGACGGATTATGTATGGTGTCAAGAAGAGCCATTAAACCAAGGTGCTTGGTATTGTAGTAAGCATAACTTTGACAGCTCGCTTCCAGAGCATGTGAAGTTAAAATATGCAGGCCGTCCAGCATCAGCTTCACCAGCGGTAGGTTATATGTCTTTACACACCAAACAGCAAAAAAACAATTGGTAGAAGACGCGCTGACACTGTAAAAGTGCGGTCGAAAATTTCAGTAATTTTTTTAAAGAAAGAATAATTTAAAGGAAAAATAAAATGACAATCGAAATTCTTGTTCCTGATTTACCGGAATCCGTTGCGGATGCAACTGTTGCAACATGGCATAAAAAAGTTGGTGAGACAGTAAAACGTGACGAAGTATTAGTAGAAATTGAAACAGATAAAGTGGTACTTGAAGTGCCGGCATTAAGCGATGGTGTGGTGGTTGAAATTCTTCAAGAAGAAGGTGCAACCGTAGTAAGTAAACAGCTCTTAGGTAAGCTTTCAACTCAACAAGCGGGCGATATTTCAACTGAAACAGTGAAAGACAATGAGCCAACACCAGCCGATCGTCAAAGAGCAGCCATTGAAAAATAGCCACAATAATTCAGCGGATCAAGGTCCCTGCTATTCGTCGTTTATTAGCTGAACACGATTTAGATGCTGAGAAAAATTCAAGGTTCTGGTGTGGGTGGTCGTATTACCCGTGAAGATATTGCGCGTGAAGTAGCAAAACGTGATGCTCAAAAAGCAAAAACAAGATGTAGCGACAGAGCAGAATACCATTAGCACCGTGGCATACAGCTCGCGTTCAGAAAAACGTGTACCGATGACCCGTTTACGTAAACGTATTGCAGAACGCTTATTAGAAGCAAAAAATACTACGGCAATGCTCACCACATTCAATGAAGTGGATATGCAGCCGATTATGAAATTACGTAAAACATACGGCGAGAAATTTGAGAAACAGCATGGTGTGCGTTTAGGCTTTATGTCTTTCTACATCAAGGCTGTAGTTGAGGCGTTAAAACGTTATCCAGAAGTGAATGCCTCAATTGATGGTGATGACATTGTGTATCACAACTATTTTGATATTAGCATTGCCGTTTCAACCCCGCGTGGTTTAGTAACACCTGTATTACGCAACTGCGATAAACTGAGCATGGCGGATATTGAGAAACAAATTAAAGCACTAGCAGAAAAAGGCCGTGATGGTAAATTAACCGTTGAAGATTTAACAGGCGGTAACTTCACCATTACTAATGGTGGCGTATTTGGTTCTTTAATGTCCACACCAATTATCAATCCACCGCAAAGTGCAATTTTAGGCATGCACGCCATCAAAGATCGCCCAGTTGCGGTAGATGGTCAAGTGGTGATTCGTCCGATGATGTATTTGGCCTTATCTTATGACCACCGCTTAATTGATGGTCGTGAATCAGTCGGTTTCTTAGTGGCGATTAAAGACTTATTAGAAGATCCAACTCGTTTATTATTAGAAATCTAAGCACATAGGCTTTTCTCTTTTGAGGGGAAAAGCCTTTTTATTTTTCCGTATTGAAATAAAGTAAGAAGTGCGGTCAAATTTTTGTTTGTTTCGCTAAAACAACATCAAAAATAGGAAGGAAATATGAATTTACATGAGTACCAAGCCAAGCAGCTTTTTTTAAGCAATATGATCTGCCTGTGAGTGAGGGCGTAGTATGTCAAACAGCAGATGAAGCTGAAATGGCGCTCTTTCAGCTGAAATGGCGATGTTTGGATAGCGAAATGTCAAGTTCACGCAGGTGGACGTGGAAAAGCTGGAGGGTGTGAAACTTGTACATAATACCGAAGAAGCGCGTGCTTTTTGCGGATAAATGGCTTTGGACAGACATTTAGTGACCTTCCAAACCGATAAAAAAAGGCCAACCCGTTAATAGCATTTATATTGAAGAAACCTGCCAGATTGATAAAGAACTTTACTTTAGGTGCGGTGATTGATCGTGCTTCACAGAAAGTCGTTTTTATGGCGTCTTCAGCTGGTGGCATGAATATTGAAGATGTGGCAAGAGAAACGCCTGAGCTAATCCATAAAGTCGCCATTGATCCTTTGGTTGGTGGAATGCCATATCAAGGTCGTGAATTAGCCTTTAAACTAGGTTTAAGTGGCGAGCAAAATAAGCAATTTGCTGCTATTTTTTTGTGAAATTATCGCAGCTTTTTTTATCGAAAAAAAGATTTTTTTCTTTAGTTGAAGTGAATCCACTCGTGGTGACGAAAAGAAGGTCACTTAATTTGTCTCGATGCGAAAGTAGGCATTGATGATAACTCACTTTATCGTCATCCTGATTTGTTAGCTTTTACGCGATTTAAGTCAAAGTGATTCTCGTGAAGCAGAAGCAGAAAAAAATATCAGCTCAACTATGTCGCCTTGGAAGGGTGATATCGGCTGTATGGTTAATGGCGCCGGACTAGCCATGGGAACCATGGATATCGTGAAATTATATGGCGGTAATCCAGCAAACTTCCTTGATGTTGGTGGCGGTGCAACGAAAGAGCGTGTAGCTGAAGCCTTTCAAAATTATTCTCACGGATAAAAAAATGTGAAATCTGTTTTAGTGAATATTTTTTTGGTGGAATCGTACGTTGCGATCTTATTGCTGAAGGGGTCGTTGCGGCGATTCAAGAAATCGGTGTAAAAGTGCCCGTTGTGGTTCGATTAGAAGGAACCAATGCTCCGCAAGGCAGAGCAATTTTAGCCGAAAGTGGTGTAAATTTAATTGCAGCGCATACTTTACAGGAAGCTGCACAAGCGGCAGTGAAAGCAGCAAAAGGAGAATAATCATGGCGATTTTAATTAATAAAGACACAAAAGTAATTTGCCAAGGTTTCACCGGTGCGCAAGGGACATTTCACTGCGAGCAAGCATTGGCTTATGGCACAAAGTTAGTTGGTGGGATTTCACCGAATAAAGGCGGAACTACTCACTTAGGTTTGCCGGTATTTAATACAGTACGTGAAGCAGTAAAAGCGACAGGTGCTACGGCAACCATGATTTATGTACCTGCGCCATTTTGTAAAGATGCAATTTTTGAAGCCATTGATGCAGGCATTCAGTTAGTAGTTTGTATTACAGAAGGTATTCCAACATTAGATATGTTGTTAGTGAAAACAAAAAAATTAAATGAAACGGGTGTCGTGATGATCGGGCCGAATTGCCCAGGCGTGATTACACCAGATGAATGCAAGATTGGTATTATGCCAGGGCAATATCCATAAAAAAAGGCAGAGTAGGGATTGTTTCTCGTTCAGGGTACTTTGACCCTATGAAGCGGTACAACAGACAACAGATGAAGGTTTTTGGTCAATCTACTTGCGTAGGGATCGGTGGCGATCCTATTCCCAGGATCCAACTTCATTGATATTCTAAAACGTTTTCCAAGAAGATCCTGAAACTGAAGCTATCGTGATGATTGGTGAAATCGGTGGCTCTAGCAGAAGAAGAAGCAGCAGCGTTTATTAAATCTCATGTGACAAAAACCTGTGGTGGCTTATATCGCAGGCGTGACGGCACCAAAAGGCAAGCGTATGGGACATGCAGGAGCGATTATCAGCGGTGGAAAAGGAACAGCAGAAGATAAAATTGCTGCACTTGAAGCGGCTGGCGTGAAAACAGTGAGAAGTCTTGCTGAAATCGGTTCAGCCCTCCGTGAATTATTGAAATAAAATACTTAAAAAATGGACCGCACTTTGGATTCGTTTTCAAAGTGCGGTCGTTTTTTATAACAAATTCTTATAACTACATCTAAATCGGTGTATAATCTCGTCAGTTTTTTAAGGACAAAATTATGAGCCAATTTTTCTATATCCACCCTGAAAACCCGCAAGCGCGTTTGATTAATCAAGCGGTAGAAATCTTGCGTCAAGGTGGTGTCATTGTGTACCCGACAGATTCGGGCTATGCCTTAGGCTGTATGATCGGTGATAAACATGCGATGGATCGTATTGTTGCGATTCGTAAATTGCCAGACGGGCATAATTTTACGTTGGTATGTAGCGATTTATCCGAGCTTTCAACCTACGCAACGGTGAGCAATTCGGCTTATCGTTTAATTAAAAACAATACGCCAGGGGCGTTATACTTTTTATTTTGACGGCGACGAAAGAACTTCCACGCCGATTGATGACGTCAAAACGCAAAACTATTGGTTTGCGTGTGCCGGATAACCAAATTGCTTTGGATTTATTGAACGCATTAGGTGAGCCGATTCTATCTTGCTCACTGATGTTGCCTGATAATGAACATATGACTTATTCCGATCCAGAAGAGATTCGTGAATGTTTAGAACGTCAAGTGGATTTAATTATTCATGGTGGCTATTTAGGTCAAGAGCCAACAACTGTGGTGGATTTAACGGAAGAATCGCCAGTCATTTTACGTGAAGGAAGTGGTAGCACCGCTCCTTTCATTTAACTTATTTTAGACGCTTGGGAAAGCGACAAAGGAAAAACAGATGAAACCTATTCAAAAACCAGTCAGACAAGAACGTGAAAAAAACAAGCGGGAAAAGCAACCGCACTTTGAGCGTAAAGATCGTAAAAAGTGCGGTCAATTCTGACATCAAATCAACCCCTAAAGCTAAGGTAGCTAGACCCATCTCGTCAATCTACTGTAGAAGGTGAAAAAAATTACAGAAAGTGCTTGCGCGTGCAGGGACAAGGCTCTCGTCGTGAAATTGAAGCGATGATTGCTGAAAACCGTGTGAGTGTTGATGGCAAAATGGCGACTCTTGGTGATCGTATCGATGTACATTCTGGTGTAAAAAGTGCGTATTGATGGTCGAATCATCAACCTTCAACAAGCACAAAAAAAGAAGTATGCCGTGTATTAATGTATTACAAAACCAGAAGGCGAACTTTTGTACCCGCAGCGATCCTGAAGGTCGTGCAACTGTATTTGATCGTTTACCACGCTTAAATGGCGCAAGATGGATTGCAGTCGGTCGTTTAGATATTAATACTTCGGGCTTATTACTTTTCACGACAGATGGTGAATTAGCTAACCGTTTAATGCACCCAAGCCGTGAAGTTGAACGTGAATATTCCGTGCGTGTATTTGGTCAAGTGGACGATGCCATGTTAGCGCGTTTACGTAAAGGTGTGCAGTTGGAAGATGGTCCAGCCAATTTCAAAGAAATCAAATTTGCGGGCGGTGTTGGGATTAACCAATGGTACGACGTGACTCTAATGGAAGGTCGTAATCGTGAAGTGCGTCGTCTATGGGAATCACAAGGTATTCAGGTGAGTCGCTTAATTCGCATTCGTTACGGCAACATTAAGCTAATGAAAGGCTTACCGCGTGGTGGCTGGGAAGAAATGGATCTGGAAAACGTCAACTATCTACGTGAGTTAGTGGGCTTACCACCAGAAACTGAAACCAAATTAGACGTAACAAAACCTCGCCGTCGACCAAAAATCAGGTCAAATTCGTAAAAGCAGTAAAAACGTTATACTGAATTAAGTAAACGCTATAAAAAATAGGTGGTATTCGCGATGAAAATGCAGCAACTCCGCTACATTGTTGAGATTGTAAACCAAAATTTAAACGTGACAGAAGCGGCCAACGCACTTTATACCTCTCAACCCGGTATTAGTAAACAAGTTCGTTTGTTAGAAGATGAATTGGGTTTAGAGATTTTTGAACGTAATGGTAAACACATTAAATCTATTACACCAGCGGGTAAAAAGATTGTAGCTATTGCCCGTGAGCTTTTGGTAAAAGCACAAAGCATTAAATCGGTTGCGAATGAATATACCTGTCCGAATCATGGCGTGTTACGCATTGCGACAACCAATACACAAGCGCGTTATATGCTGCCAGGTGTGGTGGAACGTTTCTCTAAACAATATCCAGATGTAAGTTTGCATATTCATCAAGGTTCACCCACTCAAATTCATGATGCGTTGATTTCTGGTGAAGTAGATTTAGCGATTACGACAGAGGCGCCGTATCTTTTTGATGATTTAATCCAACTGCCTTGCTATTTATGGAATCGTTCGGTGATTGTTAAACCCGATCATCCTTTAGCAAAAGTGAAAGAGCTTACCGTTGAAGAATTAGGTAAATATCCGTTAGTCACTTATACCTTCGGCTTTACCGGTGTGTCTGATTTAGATTATGCCTTTAATCGCGCGGGTATTTTGCCGAATATTGTGTTTACTGCAACGGATGCTGATGTGATAAAAACCTACGTGCGTTTAGGATTAGGCGTGGGCATTATGGCATCTATGGCGCATACGCCAGCCGATACGGATTTAGTGGCGATTGATGCAGGGCATTTGTTCCGTGCGAGTATGACGCAAATTGCGTTTAAACACAGCACTTTTTTACGCAACTATATGTATGATTTTATCGAATTTTTCTCACCGCACTTAACGCGTCCAATGGTTGAAAAAGCCGAGAGATTGCGTGATAACAATGCCGTGAAGAAATTGTTTGATAATGTCGAATTAGATGTGAAGTAAAATAGTAAAAATAAAAGGGCGGTCAGAATTTAATGCGAATTCTGACCGCTCTTTTTTACAATAAAAATAAATGTGGCACTAAGTTCATGACGATAACTGTTGCGATAGAAAGCAATAATCGTGATGAGCCAAAGATAAAGCCTCGGTTGGTACCATTATCAAATTTTACTAATAAATTCGCCATTGCCGTTAAGGCATAGACTTCAATCACCGTGAAGATGACTAAGTAAATATAAGCAGAAACCACAGAAATATATTTCAGCGTAATAAACCAAGGCAAGATAATACCAATAGCCAGGACTGGCGCTACCCATAGGGTTTGTTTAATCGTTAAATTAATTTTTTGAGAAAAATAACTTTGTAATGAGACTGTCAGTAAAACCATTTCACAAAAAGTGCAATGGGGAGTGTTCTGGCATGCCCTAATTTGTTATCAAAAAGAAAACGGGAAGATCACAAAGAATGAGGTTGCAATGGAAAGGGGAATAAACAACATCAAATGCACAAATAAAAATTCTTTGGTGATGATTTCTTTTATTTGGGCAAAGCGAAATTTCACTAAGGTTTGCAAAGTTTGGATTTGATAAAACGGTTTTACCATTAAGGCAAAGAGAACCGCTTCCATAGCAAAGCAGACCCAAATCAACCATTCAATATGATTGTATTTGATAAAAGGAATCACTAACAAAGGTGCAAACATAGACGACATAGAGGAGACTTTTAAATATTTTCCCTGTAATCGAGTTTTCTCTTTGTATTCTTCGCCTGCGAGCACCAATAGGCAGGCTTTCGCATTGGTACCAAACAAACAGCTGCCTAAGCCAAAACAGGTAGTGGCAATTAAAAGCAGAATGTAATTGTCTGCAGAGAGAAAGAAAATATAGGCGATCACATCTAAAAAAAGCATCCGAGCAACATCATTTTTGGCCAGTCCAAAAGCGATCGCCCCAGATACCGGCTAAAAATCGCTAATGCTTGGTTGCAGAAGAAAAGCAACGAGAGTGAAAAGGCTATTCCACTGTTACTTAAGCCTTTTCCTTGTAAATAGATGAAAAATACCGTTTGCATGGAAAAGAATGCAAGGGTAGAAAAGAAACGACGAGTCAGTAAAAGTTTTTGTAAATTCATTGTGTTATTAAAAAAAGAAAAGCACGCGTTGAGAACGCGCGCCAGTAATTTGTTAAGTGCGGTCAAAATTCACGACGATTTTTAACCGCACTTGAGATTAAAAAGAATCGTGATGTTTCACTAAATCTTCGCGGCTAATGGCAAATACACCTAGACCGCCATTTTTTAGTTCAACCCATTTAAATGGCACATCTTGATATTGTTCAATGAGACTTACCATGCTGTTGCCCACTTCGCAAACAAGCATGCCATTTGGTGTTAAATAATCCGGCGCTTGTTTTAAAATTTGCTTTGTAATTTCTAAACCATCAACACCGGAACCTAAGGCTAATTCAGGCTCATAATGGAATTCTTCTGGCATATCTGCCAAGTCTTCTTCATCCACATAAGGCGGGTTGGTGACGATTAAATCATATTGTTGACCGAATAGATTTTGGAATAAATCTGATTGAATCGGGAAAAACACGGTGTTCTAATTGGTGGCGAGCAATATTGATCTCTGCCACATTTAACGCATCCACAGAAAGATCGACCGCATCCACTTCAGCCTCAGGAAAGGCTTCTGCCGTGGCAATCGCGATACAACCACTGCCAGTACAAAGATCTAAAATACGTTTTGGTTCAGATTTTTAAAAAGTGGAGCAAATTTATCTTGAATTAATGCACTGATTGGTGAGCGAGGAATAATCGTACGCTCATCCACATAAAACTCTAATCCGCAAAACCACGCACTATTCGTTAAATAAGCAACAGGGACACGTTGCTCAATTCGGCTTAAGACTAATTGAACTAAAGTTTCTTTTTCTGAAGGAGTAAGTTTGCTACTGAATAAATCTTGCGGCAAATCGAGCGGTAATTGAAGTCCTGCAAGCACTAATTGAAGAGTTTCATCCCACGCATTGTCATGGCCTTGTCCGTAATAAATATCAGAACGGTTAAATGTGCTGTATGTCCAGCGTAAAAAATCTTGAATGGTTGTTAATTCAGTTGCCACATTATCTTCTAAAATTGTCGCAACAAGTTCTTGATTATGTAAGGTTTCCATTTTGTGCCTCAATAAAAATTTTGGCTAGTTATACCATAGAATAGATGTGCTATCATTAAGCAAAAATAACAAATTGAGAAAAATAATGACAGAACAAGATGATTTCGATCTTTTTCGGGCGGAAACAAAAGGAATCAAACCCATCAAGCAAGATACCTTTGTGGCACCTCGTCAAAAGAGCGGTCAAAAAAAATCCCATTTACGTGATATTCGAGAAAAAGAGGATACGCTTTTCTATTTTTCCGATGAATATGAACCTTTGCTAAATGAACATGATGGTGTTATCAAATATTTACGCGAAGGGGAAGATAGCCATTTATTGAAACAACTTCGTCGTGGCGATTTTTCACCCGAATTATTTTTGGATCTACATGGTTTAACCCGTGAGCAAGCCAAAATGGAATTGGCAGCACTGCTGTTAGCTTGTGAAGATGAGCATGTTTATTGCGCAAGCATCATGACGGGCTATGGAACCTTTACGTTGAAAAAACAAATTCCACGTTGGTTAGTTCAGCATCCTAAGGTACGAGCGTTACACCAAGCTCCCAAAGAATGGGGCGGAGAAGCGGCGATACTCATTTTAGTGGATGTATAAAGAAAGTGCGGTCGAAATTGACCGCACTTTTTTACATTTTTTCGATTGTCTTAATGCCTAATAACTCTAGACCTTGTTTTAAGGTTTTCTCTGTAAGAGAAGCGAGTTTTAAACGACTTAATTTTACGTTTTCATCTTCTGCATTTAAGATTGGGCAGTGTTCATAGAATGAGGAGAACACACCTGCCAATTCATATAAATAAGCACAGAGGACATGCGGTGTGCCTTCTTTGCCCACCGTTTGAACTGCTTCTTCAAATTGAAGCAATTTGATCGCTAATGCACGTTCTTTTTCATCAGAAAGCTGAATCTTAGCTTCGGCAAGTGCGGTTGGATTCACGTCTGCTTTATTGAAGATTGAACGAATACGTGTGTAAGCATATTGCATATAAGGCGCAGTATTACCTTCAAAGCTGAGCATATTGTCCCAATCGAATACATAGTCAGTTGTGCGGTTTTTAGAAAGATCCGCATATTTCACCGAGCCAATACCTACAGCTTCAATAACCGCTGTTTTTTTCATCATCAGATAAATTGGTATTTTTTTCTCGTTGATTAATCACAGTTGCACGTTCAATCGCTTCATCTAATAAATCCGCTAATTTTTACGGTGCCGCCAGTACGAGTTTTTGAATGGTTTACCATCTTTACCCAACATCATACCGAAGTTTTTATGTTCAAGTGAGAAGCTGTCCGGTACATAACCCGCTTTGCGCGTAATTAACCAAGCTTGTTGCATATGTTGGCTTTGACGAGTATCAGAGAATACTAATGCACGATCCGCTTTTAAGGTTTCATAGCGATATTTCGCTGCCGCGATATCGGTAGTGGTATAAAGGAAACCGCCATCTTTCTTCTGAACGATAACGCCCATCGCTTCGCCTTCTTTATTCTTGAATTCATCAAGATAAACGACTAACGCCCCTTCATCTTCAACGGCTAAACCTTGTTTTTTCAGATCTTCAACGATAGCAGGTAACATCGGGTTATAAAGGCTTTCACCCATCACATCTTTTTCGGTTAATGTTACATTCAAACGATCGTAGTTACGTTGGTTTTGTTGCATGGTGATATCAACTAATTTTTTCCACATGGTGCGGCAATATTCATCTCCACCTTGCAATTTCACCACATAGTTACGCGCTTTTTTTCAGCGAACGCTTCATCTTCATCATAGTGTTTTTTTGCTTCACGATAGAACGCTTCAAGATCTTGAAGCTCCATTTCGCTCGCATGTTCATTTTCCATTTTTTCAAGATAAGCAATGAGCATACCAAATTGTGTACCCCAGTCACCCACGTGGTTTGCACGAATAACGTTGTGACCTAAAAAAATTCAAGGGTACGAACAACAGCATCGCCAATAATAGTAGAACGTAAGTGACCCTACGTGCATTTCTTTCGCAACGTTTGGTGAAGAATAATCAATTACGATAGTTTGTTTTTTTCATTTGCGCTTACACCAAGATTTTTGATCTTTTAATGCAGCAGAAACATTATTCGCTAACCAAGTTGGGTTTAAGAAAATGTTGATAAAAACCCGGACCTGCAATTTCAGTTTTTTTCCGCAATATCAGAAAGATCAGCATGATTCAAAAACTTTTTTGTGCAAATTCACGTGGATTTAATCCTAGTTTTTTTAGCTGCAGCCATGATGCCGTTTGCTTGGTAGTCACCAAATTGCGGTTTACCAGATTGACGTATAAGCGCATCACATTGCTCATCTGCACCAGCGGCAATCATCGCTTGTTTAATTTTTATCGGATAAAAATAGATTGAATATTCACGGTTTTTTTCCTAATCTTGAAATTGAATAATGAAAAATAATCGGCTATGATACCGTTGTTTATAGATTTCTCAAAGTAAGAGCAGGAGAAAATGTCAAATTTAATGGAAAAATCGACCGCACTTTATCAAGAATTGCCTTTATTCCAGGAAAAAATTCAGCAATTAGCTGCCGTAATGAAAGTGAATTTGGGTGATTATCAAATCGATCATTTAGCTTTAAGAGCAAATAGTGAAGAAAAAGCAAAAAATTGGCTGACAGAGTTATTAAAGTGCGGTAGAATTTTAAGCGATAATATCGTCAATGGGCGTCCTATCTATTTGATTGAATTAGATGAGCTAGTTGATTTCATTGGTCAGCCTGTCGATGTTATTGAATTACCGTTTCCTAAAAATAAACAATATCCCCAAGAAACTTGGGAACATATTGAAATTGTAATGCCGTTTTTATCTCATGAATCTGTTGAGGATTGGGTTAATCGGATTTGCAATACATTTTTATGGAAGGAACTAACTCAATTAACCATGAAGGTGAGCGAACCTAAGGTGGAAGGGGAGCAATTGCCCAATCCATCAATTGCAGTGAGTTTTGTTGATAAAACAGAAAATCATGTTTGCATAAAGGTTCATCCTTATACAATAAAGAAAAATACTCGAGGTTTAGTGTAATGAAAAAAATTACCTTAGCATTAACTGTCTTATTAAGTTTAGGTTTATCAGCTTGTTCATCTCAATCACAAAGATGAAAGCGCTTATAAAGGTCAAGTTATCTTCACCGAATTACAAGGTGATGATGTAAAATTAACCGTTCGTAAAAACGACTGCTCATACAAACAAGAAGGTGAAACCGAAGTTATCGTTCACAAATACGATTCAACTTTAGTAACTGGTGCTTGTGTGAAAGTATCTGACAACGGTCAAGGCGTGAAAAACGTTTCTACTTGGTCTCCAAGAAACCCAATCTAATTTATTTTTAGAAGGTTAGTTTTATGAAAAAAGTAACAGTAGCATTAGCACTTATGATGTCTATCGGCTTAACCGGTTGTGCAAATACCGATATTTTTAGCGGTGATGTGTATGAAGCTGGACAAGCAAAAGAAGCTCGTTCAATTAGCTATGGTACTATTGTTTCTGTCCGTCCTGTTAAAATCCAAGCGGATAATCCAGGTGTAATTGGTACAGTTGGTGGCGGTGCTTTAGGTGGTATCGCTGGTAGTACAATTGGCGGTGGCACTGGACAAGCAATTGCAACTGCAGTAGGTGCAATTGGTGGGGCGATTATTGGTAGCAAAGCTGAAGAAAAAATGAGCCAAGTTAATGGCGCAGAACTTGTTATCAGAAAAGATAACAGAGAAGAAATCGTTGTGGTTCAAAAAGCAGATCCAAGCTTCCAAGCAGGTCGTCGCGTAAGAATCGTTGGCGGTTCATCATTAAATGTTTCTGTTATTAACTAACTAAACGAAAAATAGAAAAAAGCGAACCATTAGGTTCGCTTTTTTTATGCTTAAAATCAAAAGAAAGTGCGGTTGTTTTTTGCTTGAAAGTCAAAAATATGATAAAACTATCAACCGTTATTTCACATCGACAATAGGAAGCAAAATGTCAAATTTACAACAAATTATTGAAGCAGCATTTGAAAAACGTGCAGAAATCACGCCTAAAACAGTTGACGCACAAACTCGTGCTGCAATCGAAGAAGTGATCGAAGGACTAGATAGCGGTAAATACCGTGTTGCAGAAAAAATTGATGGTGAATGGGTTACTCACCAATGGTTGAAAAAAGCCGTATTATTATCTTTCCGTATCAATGATAACCAAATCATTGATGGCGCAGAAACTAAATACTACGACAAAGTGGCATTAAAGTTTGCTGACTATACAGAAGAGCGTTTTGCTCAAGAAGGTTTCCGTGTCGTACCTTCTGCAACAGTACGTAAAGGGGCATACATTTCTAAAAACTGTGTATTAATGCCATCTTATGTAAATATCGGTGCATATGTGGGCGAAGGTACCATGGTTGATACATGGGCAACGGTTGGTTCATGTGCGCAAATTGGTAAAAACGTACACTTATCTGGTGGTGTAGGTATCGGTGGTGTGTTAGAGCCATTACAAGCAAACCCAACCATTATCGGCGATAACTGTTTTATCGGTGCACGTTCTGAAGTCGTTGAAGGCGTGATTGTGGAAGATGGTTGTGTGATCTCTATGGGCGTATTCATCGGTCAATCAACGAAGATCTACGATCGTGAAACAGGTGAAGTATTCTATGGCCGCGTTCCTGCTGGTTCTGTAGTGGTATCTGGTAGCCTTCCATCTAAATGTGGTAAATACAGCTTATACTGTGCAGTGATTGTGAAAAAAGTTGATGCAAAAACTTTAGGTAAAGTAGGTATCAACGAATTATTGCGTTCTATTGAAGAGTAATTAAAACACCATAAAAAAATGACCGCACTTTATATGACAAAGTGCGGTCATTTTCTTTTTTAAATTAGCAAATTATTTTTTTCTTGCTAGCATTGTCGCAAATTTTAATTTAATGCGATTGCCGTTTTCATCGGTTTTGTGTAACTCGCCCATATTTTCGTTGTATTCTAAGAATTCCCAATCTTTGTAATATTCTTTTAATTCACCTTCAGAGAATGTAAATGAGAACGGAAGTGGACAAGGCACTTCAGGCGTGGACATGGCTGCAACAATTAAGTTATAACCACCTGGGTTGGTGTGTTCTTGCATATTCTTAATAATGGCTGGAATTCGCTCACGGTTTAAGAACATAAATACCACGGTAGATAAAATGAAGTCGTAGTTTTCTTGAATATTGGCGGTGTTAATATCATAAACAGCGGTCTTAATATTCAAGTTTTCTTTGTCTTTAGTTTCGTTCAAGAAGGCGATGCTATTTTCGTTGTGATCCCAAGAGGTCACATCGTAGCCTTTTAAACTTAAATAAAGCGAATTACGACCTTGTCCACAGCCTAAATCTAGCACTTTACAAGGTTTAATAATTTTAGCGGCATCAACCACATCACCATGCGTTGCAGTCATATTATATTTTTTGCTGAAGTAATCTTCTTTTGTGCAATAGAAACCAAGCGTACATTCTAAGTCATCAGAAAGTGCTTCAACTCGGTGCCAGGCTTGTGGCTCAACAAACGGAATATTGCTTTCTGGTGTAAAAATATGTTCAGCAATCACATCACCATTTTCGGTCAGCTCATAAAATTTAAGTTTACCTTTTAGTATGGTGAGTTTGCCCCAAGTCCCCACTTTGGTATTGTGTTTTTCTTGGAACATTTTAGGTAATTTATCTTTTGTCCAAACCGGCATTTGTTTATAGCAGATAAGTTCGTTTGTCATAATGAATTCCTTTTAATTTGCGTGATAAATAGCTGATTGATATGGTAGGGTATTTAATTCTATTTGGCAATAAAAAAGGCGACTTAAGTCGCCTAAATATTAAATTATTTTACTTGCATACCGGCAGTGACACCGCTATCAGCTGAAAGTAAGAATAAATCACTTCCGCCAGTACCAGCAGAAAGAATCATCCCTTCTGATACGCCGAATTTCATTTTACGTGGTGCAAGGTTTGCAACCACAATAACAAAACGACCTTCTAATTCTTCAGGTTTGTTGTAAGCTGCTTTAATGCCAGAGAATACTTGACGAGTATGATCGCCTAAGTCTAATTCGAAACGTAAGAGTTTTTTCGATTCTGGTACCGCTTCGCATTTCAGCACTTTTACCACACGCATATCGATTTTAGCAAAATCGTCAATGGTAATGGTGTCAGCAATAGGTTCGACATTTGAAAGAGCGGTCGCTTTTGCCGCTGTTTTTTCTGTCGCTTTGTTTGCTTCAGCGAAAAGTGCTTTGGTTTCTTCCACTACTGCATCAATTTGTTTTTTCTCTAAACGAGAGAAAAGCGCTTTAAATGGAGTAAGTTGATGACCTAATAGTGGCTGTGCAATATTATCCCATGTTAGTTCTGTTTGTAAGAACGCTTCTGCACGTTCAGCCAGTTTTGGAAGAACCGGTTTTAAGTAAGACATCAATATACGGAAAAGCTCGATACCCATTGAGCAAACCGCTTGTAATTCGGCATCTTTACCTTCTGCTTTCGCAATTACCCAAGGGGCTTTTTCATCAATATATTTATTGGCTTTATCGGTTAATGCCATGATTTCACGAATCGCCTTGTTGTATTCGCGGCTTTCATAATAAGCAGCAATTTGTTCAGCTTGTGCAGTGAATTCAGCGAAAAGTGCTTCGTCTTCTAATTTATCTGCTAATTTGCCCTCAAAGCGTTTTGCGATAAAGCCTGCATTACGAGAAGCTAAATTGACTAATTTATTAACGATATCCGTATTGACACGTTGAACGAAATCTTCCAAATTGAAATCAAGATCTTCGATACGATCGTTTAATTTTGCTGCGTAGTAATAACGTAAACATTCCGGATCAATGTGATTTAAATAGGTGCTGGCTTGGATAAATGTACCGCGTGATTTTGACATTTTTGCGCCATCTACGGTGACATACCCGTGAGCAAACACATTGGTTGGTTTGCGGTATTCGCTCCCTTCTAACATTGCTGGCCAGAATAGGCTGTGGAAATATACGATATCTTTACCGATAAAGTGATAAAGTTCTGCATCGCTGTTTTCTCCCCAGAATTCATTAAAATCAATGCTTTCACGATCGCAGAGATTTTTGAAAGAAGCCATGTAGCCAATTGGCGCATCCAACCAAACATAGAAGAATTTATCTTTAGCTCCTGGGATTTCAAAACCAAAATAAGGTGCATCACGAGAGATATCCCATTGTTGTAAACCACTTTCAAACCATTCTTGCATTTTGTTTGCAATTTCAGGTTGAAGTGAACCAGAGCGAGTCCATTCTTTTAACATACCTTCAAAAGCAGGTAAGTCAAAGAAGAAGTGTTCAGATTCTTTGATGATTGGTGTTGCACCCGACACAGCAGAACGTGGATTAATTAAATCCATCGGGCTATAAGTCGAAGCACAAACTTCACAGTTATCACCGTATTGATCTTCAGCTTTACATTTTGGACAAGTCCCTTTGACGAAACGATCTGGTAAGAACATATTCTTTTCAGGATCGAATAACTGGGAAATGACTTTAGTTTTAATGAAGCCTTTTGCTTTTAATTTATTGTAAATGTCAGCGGTGATTTGTTTGTTTTCTTCACTGTGAGTAGAGTGATAGTTATCAAAACTAATATTGAAACCTGCAAAATCACGTACGTGATCAGCTTTTGCTTTTGCAATTAATTCTTCTGGTGTAATGCCTAATTTATCGGCATTAAGCATAATTGGGGTACCGTGTGCATCATCTGCACAAACAAAATGAATTTTATTGCCACGCATACGTTGGAAACGCACCCAAATATCCGCTTGAATATGTTCTAACATATGACCTAAATGAATGGCCCCATTTGCATAAGGTAATGCGCAAGTGACTAAAATTTTACGAGGTTGAGTTGTCATTATTTTTCTCTTATTCTTTTGCAAAAATTGCGAGTATGTTACCCGATTAGTGTGATTTTTTCTAGTTTAGTTATACTTTTAGCTTAACATTTGAGGTGTAAAAGGGGTAAAATATCCCTGACAAATTTACTCTACTACCTACTACTATTAAAGGAATATTATGGCAACTGCTTTTTCTGAAAATTTAACGGCAGAACAACAATCTCAGGTTCTGCAACTTTTCCAACAATTTCAACACCCAACGTTACAAAAAGACTTAATCGAATTAAAGACTTTGAAGAAAGTTGAAAAAGGCGGTGACGTATTACGTATTGAGTTACAATTGCCTTTTGCATGGAACACTGGCGTGGAGCAAGTGAAACAACAGCTTTCTGATGCGTTATTAAAAGCGACTGATAGCAAAGAAATCAAATGGGCGGTGAATTATCAAATCGCTACTTTAAAACGTGCAAATAATCAACCCGCTGTAAAAGGCGTGAAAAACATCATCGCGGTGACTTCAGGTAAAGGCGGGGTTGGGAAATCTTCTGTTTCGGTTAACCTTGCGCTTGCTTTACAAGCTCAAGGTGCTCGTGTGGGTATTTTAGATGCGGATATTTATGGTCCATCTGTTCCGCATATGTTAGGCGCCCCACATCAACGCCCAACTTCACCTGATAACCAACATATCACCCCAATTAAAGCACATGGGTTATCTGCAAACTCGATCGGTTTCTTAATGGATGAAGATAATGCGACTATTTGGCGTGGTCCAATGGCAAGTAGTGCATTAAGTCAGCTTTTAAATGAAACATTATGGGATAGTTTAGATTACTTAGTGATCGATATGCCACCGGGTACGGGTGATATCCAATTAACGCTTTCACAACAAATTCCTGTAACTGGGGCAGTTGTGGTTACAACACCACAAGACATCGCGTTATTAGATGCGGTGAAAGGTGTATCGATGTTTGAACGCGTATCTGTGCCAGTGTTAGGTATTGTGGAAAATATGTCTATGCATATTTGTAGCAATTGTGGTCATCACGAAGCAATTTTCGGCACTGGTGGTGCAGAAAAAATGGCACAAAAATACAATGTGAAAGTATTAGGTCAGTTACCGTTGAATATCCAAGTTCGTCAAGATTTGGATGCGGGTAAACCAACAGTGGTTGCTGCACCAGACAGTGAAATTGCGAAATCTTTCTTAGATTTAGCGGAGAAAGTGTCAACTGAGCTTTACTGGCAAGGTTCTGTGATTCCAAGCGAGATTTTATTCCGCGAAGTGAAATAATCACAAAAACATCATAAAAATTAACCGCACTTTAGGTCATCCAAAGTGCGGTTATTTTTTTGGCTAAATTTGCTTATTTTAAATGATCCGCATCATTTATTTTCTCAACGCGAAAACCGTTCTCATCGTCATAATGTACAACACTAATTGAGGTATTAATGAGCGATACCGATTTATCTTCATCGCGGTGATTTTGCCACGTTGCGCCGTTTAACAAGGCAAGCAATAAACGCAAGGTATGGCCATGCGACACAATAAGAATATTACCTTGATCGTGGATTTTAATAATATCGTGCAATGCTTTCATGGCACGTTCACCCAATTGTTCAAACGTTTCTCCACCGTTTACTTGAGCTTTGTAATTGGCGGGATCTTTAATAAGTTGTTTAAATTCTGGGAGTTCTCTTAACGTATCGACAACTTTGCCTTCCCAAGAACCAAAATACTGTTCATTTAAACCTTGGTGATGGAAAAGGGGAATATCACGTTCACCAATAATATGAGAGGCAGTTGCGATAGTACGTTTTAATACGCTGGAATAAGCAGCAATGAAAGGAATATGATTAAGTGCCACACCTGTTTTTTTCGCACCATTAACGCCTTCTTCAGTCAAAGGGGAATCACCATGACCTTGCATTAAACCTTCTGTATTCCAAACGGTTTTACCGTGGCGAATAAAATAAAAAGTCAGCTGTTTTTTCATTTTTCATGTCCATAAAAAAGATTAAGGAAGCCGAAACTTCCTTAATCATGATTTTAACGGGAGTAATAACCGGCCATTGAACTATATACGGCATTTTCTGCTTGAATGATGTTGTATTTCGCATTCAAGATAGAAAGTTGAGAGCTTTTCTCTGTGTTTGCTGCAGCAAGCCATTCACGTAATTCAGATACGCCCGCATTGTAACGATCACGATAGTATTTGGTGATACGTTGGTTATAGCTGTGTGTTTTTTGCAAGTTAGCAAAGGCACTTTGTGCTTGTGTGTAGGCGAAGTAGTTGGTATCTACATCATTCAAGGCTTTAGTGATGCTTTGCTCATAGTTTAAACGTGCGGTTTCATAATCTGCTTCAGAGATTTTCACGTTCCATTTTACCGTATTCCAGTTGAGGAATGGTAGGCTAATGCCGATTAAACCTGTACCCACTGGATTGTGCAATGCATTACCGACTTTGGTGCCACTTGATGTTAAGCTACCGCCTAAAGTGACTTCAGGGAACCAACCTTTTTCAGTTGCTTTTGCATTTTTGAATGCACTGCTCAAGCGATATTGATAGCCTTTCACATCAGGACGATTCGCAATCACAGAAACAGGTACATTTAAATTCACGCCCACATTTTTCACATTAAGAATGTGTGGGAAGTTGATATTTAATGCTTCTTCTGGTTTTAAGTTAAGTAAGTTACGTAAAGTTTGTTCTGCTGTTTTACGTTGTGTTTGATAGTTGATCAAGTTGTTACGTGCGTTCAATACCGCTTGTTGTGCTTGATCTACACTTGCGCTGTCCGCAACACCTTGTGATAAACGGCGTTGCATAATGCTGCTAATATCGTTGTAGTATTTAATGCTTTCTTGCGTGGTGCTGATCGCGTCATTCAAGTAGGCAATTTGATAATAGGTTGTCACAACAGAGTTGATGAGTGATAGTTTCGTTGCTTCTAAATCTTCAGCCGTTGCTTTGTGTGACCATTCTGCGGCATCAGCGGTATCCGCTAAACGTTGCCATAGATCTAACGTATAACTCACATTTAATGCACCTTTATGACTGATGGTTGAGTTGCCACCAGTTTTAAGATTTTTACCCGCAGAAGATTGGGTTGAACCGCTAAATGCCGGAATTAAATTCGCGCCTGCAAGGTTTGCATTATATAAAGCGCGGTTTACGGCAACAGACGCTTTGGCTAAATCTTTGTTGTTAACTAATGCTTGTTCTACCACACGATTTAATTGTGAATCATTGTAAAGCGCCCACCAGTTTTCTTTTACATTAAATTGTTTGGTGATTTCCGCATAATTTTGGTAATCCTGCTGGCTCGCTTTATAAGAATCGCCGATGTTAGCACAACCTGCTAGAGCAGTTGCCATCGCGATTGCTAAGGTTAATTTTTTCATTTTTAACATGGATTTTTTCCTTTCTTTTCAATTAAAGTGCGGTCAAAAATTAGTGAGAATTTTAACCGCTCTTTTGTGTTTTACAAAATTTCTTTATTCTCGAGCGAGGGCTGTAATTGGATCTAATTGTGCTGCGCGTTTTGCCGGCATATAACCGAAGATCACACCAATCAGGGTAGAGAAGACCACCGCTGCAACAATTGAGCCGGTTGAGAATGCCATCGTAAAGTCGGTCATAAATACGTTAAATAATAGACCGATTAAACCCGAAAGCAGAATACCCGTCACACCGCCAATTAAACAAATCAACACGGCTTCAATTAAAAATTGTTGCAGAATGTTAAATTGTCTCGCGCCAATAGCCATGCGCACACCAATCTCTTTAGTTCGCTCTGTCACAGAAACCAACATAATATTCATTACACCAATACCACCAACGATTAATGAAATAAAGGCGATAGAGGAAATGAGCAATTTCATCGTGCCGGTTGTGCTTTCAATAGTTTGTTTAATGGTATCGCTATTCATGATGAAGAAATCTTTTTTACCATGACGCATAGTGAGCAATTCAGTAATTCCTTTTTCAGCGACAGTCGTATTCACGGAATCATCTACTTTTACGGTAATCGAACCAATTTTTTTGCTGCCCGAAATACGATTCATCACGGTAGTGTAAGGGGCATAGAGATTAAGTGAACTGCTTGCTCCGCCCATTTGTTTATCAGATACCACGCCAATAATACGTAATGGACGTTTATTAAACATCACAATTTTGCCGATGGGATTTTCATCAGGGAAAATCGACTTTTTCGCACTTTCATCGATTAAGGCTACTTGATTGTTATAAGCAACATCTTGAGCAGAAAATAAATTACCGGATTTTAGTTTTAATCCATCTACATCAAAATATTGTTCGCCTACACCTTTTAAACTGGTCGAGGAGAAAGTCTGGTTACCATAAATTAATGTGCCACTTGATGAGCTATTCGGCGTGACACTTTGTACATAGCTTTGTTGGTTTAAGGCAGTGGCATCATTAATCGTCAGATTTTGCATTTGTTCAGCACGACGATCACCAAAGCCGGTACCATTAAAGATGGTCATGGTACTTGTACCAATGCCTTTAATGTTTGCCAAGATTTTTTGTTGTGAACCGTTTCCCAATGCCACAACGGAAACCACAGATGTAATCCCGATAATAATCCCGAGCATGGTTAAAAGAGAACGCATTTTGTGGGCAATAATCGCACTCACCGACATACGAAAGGCTTCGACAAATTGATCTTTGCTGAACCCAAAGTGCGGTTTAGATTTAGTTGGATTTTCGACCGCACTTTTCACCGCTTCTTTTTGCGTATCGCCAATGATTTCGCCGTCTTTAATTTCAATCACGCGATTCGCACTGGCGGCAATTTCTCGGTCGTGGGTTACCATAATAATAGTGTGGCCTTCTGCGTGTAATTGACGCAGAATTTCCATCACATTTTGACCGCTTTGTGAATCCAATGCACCAGTGGGTTCATCGGCTAAAATAATTTCACCGCCATTCATTAACGCACGCGCAATACTCACACGTTGTTGCTGACCACCAGAAAGCTGGCTTGGTTTATTTTGCCATTTATCGCCTAAGCCCAATTTTTCTAAAAGTTGTTTTGCACGAGAAAGACGTTTTTTTCTTGCGATATCCCCGCATAAATTGCAGGCAAGGCGACGTTTTCTGCTGCGGTCAAGCTCGACAATAAGTTATAGCGTTGGAAAATAAAGCCGAATTTTTGGCTACGTAAATCTGACAGCTGATCTTTGCTTAATTCAATGGTTTCTTTGCCATTGATTTTGTAAGAGCCACTGGTTGCCGTATCCAAGCATCCGATGATATTCATCAAGGTCGATTTACCGGAACCCGATTGCCCAATAATCGCGACAAAATCGCCTTTTTCTATATTTAAAGAGACATTCTTTAAAATATGAACACGATTTTCGCCTTCACCGAAGTAACGGTTGAGATCCTTAATTTCAATAATATTCATTAATTTTCTACCGCACTTTTAGAACATTCTTGGACCACGAGGCATAGAGCCAACTTGTTCACCATTCGCGACTTGCGACACAATGACTTTTTCACCTTCGTTTAAACCCGATTTGATTTCAGTTTTGAAATCATTTTGAACTCCGATTTTAACTTCACGCGGTTCAGGTTGATTTTTATCATTCAATACATTCACAAAGCTTTTGCCATCACGTTTTTGAATAGCCATATTGGAAACTAATAACACATCTTTCGCGTTGGCAATTTTAATGTTGTTTTCTGTCGTCATCCCAATGCGTAATGTGCGATCAGGGTTATCAATCAAAACATTGGCGTAATAGTAGATCGCACTGGTCGTTGAGCTGCTACTTGAACTCGTAGAAGATGAGGTTGAAGAACTATCACTTGTCGTGGTATTGGCTGGATCAACAGAATCAATAACAGAGTGATACAGGGTTTGGCTATCCGATAAAATAGTAAAACTCACTTCTTGACCTGCTTTCACTTTGGTGATGTCGCCTTCTGAAATTTCAGGTTTAATCTTCATTTGGCTTAAATCAGCAATGGTTACAATTGTTGGCGTCGTTTGGTTGGCATTAACGGTTTGACCTTCTGAAACAGGTACAGAAATAACGGTACCGTCCATTGGGGCGGTGATTTTGGTGTAACCCACATTGGTTTCTGCGGTATTTACTTCAATTTCAGCTTGTTTGATATTGGCTTCAATGGCTTCCATTTCCGCTTTTGCATTATCAAGGGTGCTTTTTGCGGTATTCACACTATCCAAAGAGGTGGCTTTTTGCGTATAAAGTTTTGATAAGCGGTTATAGCTTGAAAGGGCAACATCGTAAGCGGTTTTCTTCGCTTTTAATTGTGCTTGATAACTAACCAATGCCGCCTTTTTGGTATTTAAGGTATTAATTTGGGTTGTAGAATCAATATCTGCAATCATTTCGCCTTTTTTGATTTCTTGCCCTAATTTGACATAGAGTTTGGTGATTTTACCCGAAGCTTGGGCGCCGACATCGACTTCATTCACGCTTTCAACTGAACCAGAAGCGACAACTGTTTTTTCAATATTACCACGTGTAACCGATTCAGTCAGATAAGTGGTTTCTTGCTTGCTATTGCTAGAGAAAAAATAATAAGCCGCACCAGCAGCGACGAGTAATCCGAGTAAAATAAAAAAGCGTTTTTTCATAAAGACTTTGTCATCCTAAATAAAAAAATGAACGTTTGTTCAGTAAAAGTGTATTTTAAAGGTAAACTTTTCAGTTTGCACGAAAAATCTTCAAATTAGACTTAAAAATCCTCAAAAATTCAGTCTTAATTTAATGAAAGTGCGGTTAGTTTTGGGATCAAATTCACAACGTCAGACTTTTCGTATAGAATGGGGTAATTATTTTCAATTTATTGAGAAATTTATGAGCAATACAGAACACACTCTAGAAAATGCGGAAAATACCCGCACACACAATTTCATTACTCAAATTATTGATGAAGATTTAGCTTCGGGTAAACACAAAAGTGTTCATACTCGTTTCCCGCCTGAGCCGAATGGCTATTTGCATATTGGTCACGCAAAATCGATTTGCTTAAACTTCGGCTTAGCAAAAGAATATAATGGTTTATGTAACCTACGTTTTGATGATACCAACCCAGTGAAAGAAGATGTGGAATATGTGGATTCCATTAAAGCCGATGTGGAATGGTTAGGCTTTAAATGGGAAGGCGAACCGCGTTATGCGTCTGATTACTTCGATGTACTTTATGGCTATGCCATTGAGTTAATCGAAAAAGGTTTAGCGTATGTGGATGAACTTTCTCCAGATGAAATGCGTGAGTATCGTGGTACTTTAACCGAGCCGGGCAAAAACAGTCCATATCGTGATCGCAGCGTAGAAGAAAACTTAGCGTTATTCGAGAGAATGAAAAATGGCGAATTTGCTGAAGGTACATTAAGTCTTCGTGCAAAAATCGACATGGCTTCACCATTTATGGTCATGCGTGACCCTGTGCTTTATCGTATTAAATTTGCGAGCCATCACCAAACCGGTGACAAATGGTGCATTTACCCAATGTACGATTTCACTCACTGTATTTCTGATGCCATTGAGCGTATTACACACTCTCTATGTACATTAGAGTTCCAAGACAACCGTCGTTTATATGACTGGGTGTTGGAAAATATTAGTATTGAACGTCCATTGCCACATCAATACGAATTCTCTCGTTTAAATTTAGAAGGCACATTAACTTCTAAACGTAAATTATTGAATTAGTGAATGAAGGCATTGTGGATGGTTGGAACGATCCGCGTATGCCAACGATTTCAGGTTTACGTCGTCGTGGTTATACACCGGCTTCATTACGTGAATTCTGCCGTCGTATCGGTGTGACTAAACAAGATAACGTCGTAGAGTATTCTGCACTTGAAGCTTGCATTCGTGAAGATTTAAACGAAAACGCACCACGTGCAATGGCGGTGATTGATCCTGTTCGCGTAGTGATTGAAAACTTTGAAGGCGAAGAAACCTTAACTGCGCCAAATCACCCAAATCGTCCTGAATTAGGTGAGCGTCAATTACCGTTTACGAAAGAGCTTTATATCGATCGTGCAGATTTCCGTGAAGAAGCGAACAAACAATATAAGCGCTTAGTATTAGGTAAAGAAGTACGTTTACGTAATGCTTATGTAATTAAAGCTGAACGTGTCGAAAAAGATGCAAATGGTGAAATCACCACGATCTTCTGTACTTACGATCCCGAAACGTTAGGTAAAAATCCAGCGGATGGACGCAAAGTAAAAGGGGTAATTCACTGGGTATCTGCAGTACATAATCACCCAGCAGAGTTCCGTTTATACGAGCGTCTTTTCACCGTACCAAACCCAGGTGCAGCAGAAGAAATCGAAAGCGTGTTAAATCTAACCTCTTTAGTGGTAAAACACGGTTTTGTAGAACAAAGTCTCGCAAATGCGGAACCAGAAAAAGGTTACCAATTTGAACGCGAAGGTTATTTCTGTGCGGATAACAAAGATAGCCGCCCAGAGCACTTAGTGTTTAACTTAACGGTAAGCTTAAAAGAAGGCTTCTAATTCTAAACAACAAAGTGCGGTCAAAAATCACGTAAATTTTGACCGCACTTTTTTATTGGTTTCACTATGCAATTTGAATCTCATTTTTGGCAAAAAAAATCACTCCTTGAAATGACGGAATCCGAATGGGAAGCCTTATGTGATGGCTGCGGAAAATGCTGTTATCGAAAATACATTCAAGGGCGAGGCAAGCGAGAAAAACTTTACTACACGCGTATTGCTTGCAATCTATTAGATGTAGAAACAGGAAAGTGTCGTAATTATTCTGAACGTTTTAAAATCGAAAGTGATTGCAAATGAAATTAACCAAAAAGAATTTGCCTGATTTTTGGTTGGTTGCCGAATACCTGTGCGTATCGTTTATTGTATGAGGGGAAAGCTTTGCCCGAATGGCATCCATTAGTCAGTGGCGATCCTGATTCTGTTAAAAAAGCAGGTGTTTTAATTCAAGATAGCGTGCATGAAGAAGATGTCATTGATTGGTTTGAATTTGTCATTGAAACCGAATAATTCTGATTTAGGTGCTTTTTTATTCTCTTCAAACTTCGTTTTTTGATTTAGGTCACAATTTGCGAGATTGGCAATTGTATTTCAACTGTGCTTACCTATAATACTTAATAAGTATTATGTAGATATATTATCAGGTGTATGCAAATGATCTCATCCATTAAACAATCCGCTGAAACTTGGCATTTCACTTTCCCATTATGATATTGACGGGCATTTAATTTATGCATCGCCCAGTTCTATTGATTATTTTATCGAGCAGTTGCAATTTCCGCCGAATACTGGTCAAAATCAACTGTTCCAAGATGTAATATGTGCCTTTGAAAACGAACCGATTCAGTATGATTTAACCGCGTTTTCTTCTCCTCCTGATGCTTCTTTGCGTTATCAATTGCTCGACGAGCAAAACCAAATTCAGTTTGAAAAAACAATTCCATATTCAACCGCACTTTCGTTGCCTGCTTTGCCTTTTGGCTATTATCGTTTGGTGATTTTTATCGCCCAACAAACTTTCTCGGTTCAAATTTTGGTTTCACCAAGAACAGCGTATCAACCGCCTTTATTAGAACAACAAAAAGCCTGGGGTGTGAATGTTCAGCTTTATAGCCTACGTTCAAAACATAACTGGGGTATTGGTGACTTTTCAGATTTAGCGTATTTGATTGAGAAAAGTGCCGAACATGGCGCGGATTTTGTCGGAATTAACCCGTTACATTTACTTTATCCATCCGTACCAGAATGGGCGAGCCCTTATAGCTCTTCCTCTCGTCGTTGGTTGAACTTTATTTATCTTGATGTAACGGCATTGCCAGAATTTAAATTGGCAAAATCAGTACAAAATTGGGTTAACTCTGAGGATATCGCTAACTTAATTCAATCTTTACGCAATCAAGATACAGTCAATTACAGCGCGGTAACGGAATTAAAACTAACCGCACTTGAGCAGCTTTTTGCCTTTAGTCAGCGCAGTAAATCTGCTGCAATTATCAAACGTCGTGAAGCATTTGCGGCTTATCAAAAAGAGCAAGGCGAGGCGCTGGTTTTACAAGGCTTGTTTAATGTTTTAGACAAAATTGAACATGCCGATCAACAAGCTGAAGAAAACACTATTGGTTGGTTGGGTTGGCGTGAAGAATGGCAACATCTCACAGCTGCAAAACGCAAAGCATTAATTAAACAATATAAATCGGAAATTGACTTTTTCGCTTGGTTGCAATGGCTCACCGAACAACAATTAAATGACCTAAAACATCTTTGCAAAAAAGTAGGCATGCGTTTAGGCATCTATGGTGATTTGGCTGTGAATAGCTCACGCGGTAGTGTAGATGTGTGGTCGCAACCTGAGCTTTATTGCGTGAAAGCCTCGGTAGGTGCACCACCAGATCCGCTTGGTCCAGTCGGCCAAAACTGGAATTTACCGCCTTACAACCCAAGCCAATTAAAAGCAACAGGCTTTGCCGCAGTGATTACGATGCTTCGTGCGAATATGCAGCATTTCGGTATTTTGCGTATCGATCACGTAATGGGCTTGTTCCGTCTATGGTTAATTCCAGAAGGCAAAACAGCGGCAGATGGCCTTTATGTGCATTATCCGTTTGATGAGTTGATGGCAATTCTAGCCATCGAAAGCCAACGCAATCAATGTTTAATCATCGGTGAAGATTTAGGTACAGTGCCAGATGAAGTGCGGTGGAAATTAAACGAGTTTCGAATTTTCTCGTATTTTGTGTTGTATTTTGCTCAACGCAATTGCCAATATCCACATGCGAATGAGTTCCCTCGTAATGCTTATGCGACGATTGGTACACATGATGTGCCTTCCTTGCAAAGTTTCTGGCATTGCCGTGATTTAGCGTTGTTTGATGAACTCAATATTTTAAAAGGCGATGTACTAAAAGAAAAATATGATCAACGGGTCATTGATAAGCAAGCCATGATTGATAGCTTACATCGTGACGGCTATTTACCACCAGATTATCACGGTGACGCTTTAAGTATGGCGATGCACGATAATCTTAACCGCCAAATCCATCGCTATTTGGCTAACAGTCAAAGCGCTTTAATTGGTGTTCAATTAGAGAACTTAATCGGACAAGAAATTTCATTCAATCTGCCAGGGACTTCAACAGAATATCCAAACTGGCAGAAGAAACTCGGACAATCCTTAGAGCTGATTTTTAATGACGAAAACTTGAAAACATTTTTTGCTCAAATTAATCAAGCTCGCAAAGCATAAAGGAGTATGTAATGACGAAATTAGTCGCCCAATCAGTAATCAATTCATTTTTTGATGGCAAACAGGCCGATCCTTTTGCTGTATTAGGCATGCATGAAACCCACAATGGTATTGAGATCCGAGCTTTATTACCTGATGCAGATAAAGTGGAAGTGATTGATAAAGAAACTCAATCCATGGTGGTTGCTTTAGAAAGAGTGGATGAGCGAGGCTTTTTCTCCGCTATTGTGCCAGATGTGAACCACTTTTTTGCTTATCAATTTAAAGTGTATTGGGGATCTGATGTACATCTTATTGAAGATCCTTACCGTTTCCATCCAATGATTAATGATTTAGACCAATGGCTGTTGGCTGAAGGTTCGTTATTACGTCCGTATGAAGTATTAGGTGCACACTTTACCGAATGTGATTGTGTGCCAGGTGTGAATTTCCGTGTATGGGCTCCGAATGCTAAACGCGTTTCGTTGGTTGGTGATTTCAACTATTGGGATGGTCGCCGTCATCCAATGCGTTTCCATCCAGCAAGTGGTGTGTGGGAATTATTCTTACCAAAAGCTAGCCTTGGTCAACGCTATAAATTTGAATTAATTGATTGTTATGGCAACCTTCGTTTAAAAGCCGACCCTTATGCATTTAGCTCTGAATTACGTCCGGATACTGCATCAGAAATCAGCATGTTGCCTGATGTAGTAGAAATGACAGAGGAACGTCGTAAGGCGAACCAACGTAACCAACCAATTTCCATTTATGAAGTACATTTGGGATCATGGCGCCGTAATTTAGAAAATAATTTCTGGCTTGATTACGACCAAATTGCCGATGAGCTTATTCCTTATGTAAAACACATGGGCTTTACCCATATTGAGTTTTTTTACCGATTTCCGAATTCCCATTTGATGGCTCTTGGGGCTACCAGCCGATCGGTTTGTATTCTCCGACTAGCCGCTTTGGTACACCTGAAGGCTTTTAAACGCTTAGTCGAAAAAGCACACAAAGCAGGGATTAATGTGATTTTTAGACTGGGTGCCAGGACATTTCCCAAGTGATACACATGGTTTAGTTGCATTTGATGGTACAGCCTTATATGAGCACGCAGATCCTCGTGAAGGTTATCATCAAGACTGGAATACTTTTGATTTATAACTATGGCCGTAATGAAGTGAAAAAAACTTCTTATCCAGTAATGCACTTTATTGGTTAGAACGCTTTGGTGTGGATGGTATTCGTGTGGATGCGGTAGCGTCAATGATTTATCGCGATTACAGCCGTGCTGAAGGGGAATGGATCCCGAATCAATATGGCGGTCGTGAAAAACTTAGAAGCTATTGAGTTCTTAAAACATACCAACTGGAAAAATCCATTCAGAAATGACCGGTGCTATTTCTATTGCGGAAGAATCTACTTCTTTTCGGTGGCGTAACCCATCCGACAGAAAATGGCGGGATTGGATTTAATTTCAAATGGAACATGGGCTGGATGAACGACACCCTAAGTTATATGCAACTTGATCCCGTTTATCGTCGTTATCATCATGACAAAATGACCTTCGGGATGATTTATCAATACAGTGAAAACTTTGTATTGCCACTTTCTCACGATGAAGTGGTACACGGCAAATGCTCGTTACTCGGCAAAATGCCGGGCGATGCATGGCAAAAATTTGCTAACTTGCGTGCTTACTACGGTTATATGTGGGGCTATCCAGGCAAGAAATTGTTATTCATGGGTAATGAATTTGCTCAAGGTCGTGAATGGAATTATGAAGAAAGCTTGGATTGGTTCTTACTTGATGAAAATCATGGCGGTCCATGGCATAAAGGCGTATTGCAATTAGTTAAAGATTTGAACGGCGTTTATCAAAACAATGCACCGCTCTTTGAGTTAGACGGCGAACCTGAAGGATTTAATTGGTTAGTGGTAGATGACGCTGAAAATTCAGTCTTTGCTTTTGAACGTAAAAGTAGTAATGGCGAACGCATTATCGTGATTAGTAACTTCACACCTGTGCCACGTGAAGGTTACCGTATCGGTGTGAATGCAGCGGGTGAATACGAAGAAATTTTGAATACTGACTCAATGTATTATCAAGGTTCAAACGTAGGTAACTTTGGCTTAGTAGAAAGCGAAGAGATTGCAAGTCACGGGCGTGACAATTCGATTAGCGTGACAATTCCGCCATTAGCAACGATCTATTTAAAATATAAAGCATAACAATAGCGAAGAACACGATGTTTAGTATTTATAACAATGGCAAACCTTCCCCAGTGGGGTATTCGCAAACGCTGGAAAACGGACTAAAAATTTCGAATTTCGCACTGTTTTCTAGTGCGGCGGATGCTATTGAACTTTGCTTGTTCCGTGATGGCAAAGAAAGCCGTTTTGCTATGAGCAGAACCAATGATATTTGGCATGTGGCAATTGAGGGCGTTGAGCTGAATGATGAGTATGCTTTTAGAATTACAGGCAAAAATGACCGCATTTAGCTAATCCGCAAAAGTTAATGCTTGATCCTTATGCGAAAGCGGTCACTCATAAACCGGATTTGAGTTCACCTGAAGCCCGTTCGATTTTTTTATTAAATGATGGACGAGATAATGCAGCAGTTGCACCTAAAGGTCGCATTGTGGATGAGCGTTTTGATTGGTCAGGGGATTGTAAGCCGTCTATTCCTTGGGCTCAAACCATTGTGTATGAACTGAATGTTAAAGGATTTAGCCAATTAAATTCCCGTATTCCAGAAAATATTCGAGGCACTTATGCGGCTTTAGCTCATCCTGAAAATATTGCGTATTTTAAATCATTGGGCATTACCAGCCTTGAATTACTTCCAGTCAATTTCTTCATTGATGAACCACATTTGCAAGAAAAAGGATTACCTAATTATTGGGGCTACAATCCACTAGCCATGTTTGCTTTAGAACCGAGTTACGCAGCTGATCAAAAACAGCCTTTGAATGAGTTTAAAAGCATGGTAAAAGCCTTGCATCAAGCGGGCATTGAAGTGATTTTGGATGTCGTATTTAACCATACGGCTGAATCTGAAAAAACGTTTCCAACATTTTGTCAGCGTGGTATTGATGACAAAACCTATTACTGGCAAAACGAGCATGGTGATTACATTAACTGGACAGGCTGTGGCAACATGCTCAATCTTGCCAATGATGTCACTCGAAAATGGGTATTAGATTGCTTACGTTATTGGGTGACTGAATGCCATGTAGATGGTTTCCGTTTTGATTTAGCCACCGTGCTTGGTCGTGAAACACCTGATTTCAATCCAAATGCACAATTGTTTGCGGAAATGGAACAGGATGACGTTCTACAGCAAATTAAATTAATCGCAGAACCTTGGGATATTGGTCATTACGGCTATCAAGTCGGGTATTTTCCCGCTTATTTCTCTCAATGGAATGATCGTTTTCGTGATGATATGTGTCGTTTTTGGTTATGGCAAAGTGGTGAAGTGGGCGCCTTTGCTGAGCGTTTTGCGGGATCTAGCGATATCTTTAACCACGAAGGTCGATTGCCACATGGCAGCTTGAACTTTATTACAGCCCATGATGGTTTTACGCTACGGGATTTAGTGAGCTATAACCATAAACATAATGAAGCTAACGGTGAAGAGAACCGTGACGGACGGAATGAAAACTATAGTTACAATCATGGAGTTGAAGGTTCTCAACTCGATTTAGCAGATGAATGGCAAAGTGCGGTCGAAAATAACCGTGTTTTATCAGAAAAAGGCTTATTAGGCTCTTTATTACTGGCAAATGGTGTACCTATGCTGCTTGCCGGAGATGAGTTCGGCAACAGCCAATATGGCAATAACAATGCCTATTGCCAAGATAACGAAATTACGTGGTTAAAGTGGGATGATTTTAACCAAACCTTATTTGACTTTACCAAGCAAACAATAACATTACGAAAAAAAATTCAAAGTTTGCAGCAGGACGCTTGGTGGTCGGATGAAAATGTCGCGTGGTTGAATTGTGGTGGAAGCCCGATGACCCTAGACGATTGGCATAATCGGGAAAGAAAAGCCTTACAAGTGATGTTGGATGGTCGCTACCTTTTCTTAATTAATGCAAAAACTGAAGCGCAATCTTTTTATTTACCAAATGGAAGATGGAAAAAGATTGCAGAAATTGGAAACAGAGTGATTCAACAATGTGATGTGAGTGGTGTGGCATTTGAAGTGTTGGAACATATGGAGGATTAAAACTATGGAGTTTGTTATGAAAAGTGATCTTAATAAATATGAATTGGTTAAAGATACTTTAGTGCTTATTTTAGCCGGTGGTCGTGGTTCTCGTTTACATGAATTAACAGATAAACGTGCTAAACCTGCGTTATATTTCGGCGGTAATCGTCGCATTATTGATTTTGCGCTTTCCAACTGTATTAACTCCGGTCTTAATCGCATCGGTGTGGTGACTCAATATGCAGCTCACTCTTTATTACGCCACTTACAAACAGGTTGGTCATTCTTACCACAAGAGCGTGGTGAGTTCGTTGATATGTTACCGGCTCGCCAACAAATTGATGATTCTACTTGGTATCGTGGTACAGCGGATGCGGTATATCAAAACATGGCGATTATTCGCAATCACTATCGTCCAAAATACATTTGATCCTTGCGGGCGACCATATTTATAAACAAGATTACAGCGTGATGTTAATGGATCACGTGAAAAGTGGGGCGAAATGTACTGTAGGTTGTATTGAAGTGCCTCGTTCTGAAGCGAGTGAATTTGGTGTGATGGCAGTAAACGAAAATCTTAAAGTGAAAGCATTCGTTGAAAAACCGAAAGATCCACCAGCAATGGTTGGTAAACCAGATACATCATTAGCGTCAATGGGTATTTATGTCTTTGATGCTGAATATCTTTATAAAATGCTAGATAGAGAAGTAAATACACCTTGCACATCACATGACTTTGGTAAAGATGTGTTACCAAAATGCTTAGAAGAAGGTGTGCTTTATGCGCATCCGTTCAGCCGTTCTTGCATGGGGCGTAACACTGAAGGTGAAATTTACTGGCGTGATGTGGGTACCCTTGATAGCTTCTGGCAATCTAATATCGACTTAGTTTCAGAAAATCCACAATTAGATATTTACGATCAAAGCTGGCCAATTCGTGGTAATCCAGTACAGGCTTATCCATCTAAATTCTTCTATAAAAAAGCCAATGTAAAACCAGTGGATAACTCCCTTATCGGTGGTGGTTGCGTGATTACCGATGCCTCAATCAGTAACTCGGTGTTATTCGACAGAATTAAAATCAATGAAGGCTCTTCTGTAGATCACTGTGTCGTATTACCGCAAGTACACATTGGTAAAAATTGTACGTTGAAAGATTGCATTATTGATCGCCATTGTATTATTCCAGATGGTATGGAAATCGGTGTAGATAAAGTCCTAGACAGTAAACGTTTCCGTGTAAGTTCTACCGGTAAAGTTGTACTTGTTACATCAGCAATGTTGAAAAGATTGCAGGGTGAAGAAGTAGATAACGAAGAACATTTGGATTAAAGTGCGGTCAATTTTGGCAGCATTTTAAGTGGACTAAAAAGATTGTGCTGTTATTCGTGACAGCACAATTTTAAGTATAAAAGGAAAATTATGAGAGTTTTACATGTTTGCTCGGAATTGTATCCCTTATTAAAAACCGGTGGACTCGCTGATGTTTTAGGGGCACTCCCTTTTGCTCAAAAAGAAATTGGTATTGATACACGTATTTTATTGCCGGCTTATCCTAAAATTTCAGCGGGTATTGAGAACACACATGTTGTGACAGAATTTGATAATTTTGCAGGCCATGTTGTGTTACGTTATGGCGAATACAATGGCGTAGGGATTTATTTGATTGATGCGCCACATCTCTATTGGCGAGAAGGGAACCCTTATCATGATACAGATTACAATGATTATGCCGATAACTATAAGCGTTTTGCTTTATTAGGCTGGGTGGGCGCAGAGCTTGCGACGGGTTTGGATAGTTGGTGGCGAGCTGAAGTAGTGCATGCGCACGATTGGCACGCAGGTCTAGCGGCAGCTTATCTCTTCAATAAAGGTCGTCCAGCAAAATCGGTATTTACGATTCATAATCTTGCTTATCAAGGACAATTCGCTCATCGTCACCTATATGAAATTGGCTTACCAGAAGGCATGTTCCATGTTGATGGTCTAGAGTTATTTGGTCAAATTTCGTATTTGAAAGCGGGTCTTTATTATTCCGACATGGTGACAGCTGTTAGTCCAACTTATGCGAAAGAAATTACTACACCAGACTTTGCGTATGGCTTGCAAGGGTTGTTAACTGACTTACGTGAAGCAGGTAAATTGACGGGTATTTTAAATGGGGTGGATCAAGGAATTTGGCATCCAAGCTGTGATCCTTATATTCAGCATCACTATAAATTAAAATCCATCGCAGGTAAGAAGAAAAATAAAGCCGACTTACAAGCTTATTTCAATCTACCACAACAGCCAGATGTGCCAGTATTTGTGATGGTAACGCGTTTAACAGAACAAAAAGGCGTGGATTTATTGATTGCAACAGCGGATGAAATTGTGAAACAAGGTGGTCAATTATCGATTCTCGGTTCCGGTGCTAAACATTTGGAAGAGGGAATTTGCCAATTAGCACAACGTTACCCAGAAAATATTGCAGTAAATTGGCTATGACGAAGCGCTTTCACATTTAATGGTTGCGGGTGGTGATGTCATTTTAGTACCAAGCCGTTTTGAACCTTGTGGATTAACTCAATTGTATGGCTTGCAATATGGCACATTGCCGCTTGTTCGTGCAACTGGAGGATTAGCCGATACTGTCACGAACAGTACAAGTGAAACCATTAAAGAGCGTACCGCAACAGGCTTTGTATTCCAAAAAGCCGAAGCAGATGATTTACGAAACGCTATCCAACATGCTTTTGCATTATGGCAAAAACAACGTGTTTGGGCGATGGTTCGTAATAACGCCATGGCACAGGACTTTAGTTGGAAAAATGCCGCCGTTCAATATGAGCAACTCTATTTAAGCATTTTAAACCAATAATTCAATGGATTGACTCTCCCTTCAAAAATAATCGCCTTTGAAGGGGGATTTTTGTTGTTTTTTTTCTAAAAAAGCTTAAAATTTGCGCGGTTTTTTTATTGAGGTTTTACTTTCTATGATCATGGACAATTTTGATTCGCCATTTCTTTATAATCGACCTAGCGTTGATGTTGAAGGCGTAAAAAAAGCAATTGTTTATAAATTAATTTTCTTAATCGGTCGTTCGCCAAAAGAGGCGAGTCAACGTGACTGGTTAAATGCGACCCTTCATGCGGTACGTGATTTAGTGACTGAAGGCTGGATTACGACTGCACGCCAATCTCGTGCAGAAGAAACTCGCCGTGTTTATTATCTTTCTATGGAATTTTTAATCGGCCGTACACTTTCTAATGCGATGATCGCAGAAGGCATTTATGATGTGGCACAAAAAGCCTTGGCTGAATTAAATGTTGATTTAGAAGAGATTATTGAAAAAGAAGTGGATCCTGGTTTAGGTAATGGTGGTTTAGGTCGTCTTGCTGCTTGTTTTATGGACTCACTTGCAACGTTAGCGATTCCAGCAATGGGTTACGGTATTCGTTATGAATACGGTATGTTCCGTCAAAAAATTGAAAATGGCCAACAGGTTGAACGCCCTGATGATTGGCTAGAAAAAGGCGCACCTTGGGAATTTATGCGTCCATCAAAACGTTTCAGCATTGATTTCGGTGGTCATATTTATTTTGAAGGCAAAAAATGTATTTGGAATCCAGCTGAAAAAGTGACCGCACTTGCATATGACCAAATGATTCCTGGCTATAAAAATGATTCAGCATCCACATTACGTTTATGGTCTGCTCATGGTGGAGAAGTGTTTGATTTAGCCGAGTTTAACCGTGGTGATCACTTAGCGGCGGTAGCAACTCGTTCAGCTAACCAAAACCTTTCTCGCGTACTTTATCCGGATGATTCTACCTGGAATGGTCGTGAATTGCGTTTACGTCAAGAGTACTTCTTAGTATCAGCGTCTTTACAAGATATTCTTCGTCGTCATTAAGAACACATGGCACGTTAGATAACTTAGCAGATAAAGTCGCGATCCACTTGAACGATACTCATCCAGCATTAGCGATTCCTGAGTTAATGCGTATCTTAATCGATTTACACGGTTATTCATGGCAAAACGCTTGGGATGTAACTCGTCGTATCTTCTCTTATACTTGCCATACTTTAATGTCAGAAGCATTAGAAACCTGGCCGGTAGAAATGATGGCGAAAATCTTGCCTCGTCACTTACAAATGATTTTTGAAATTAATGATCATTTCCTTGAGTATGTGAAAACTTATGTTACCACCGATATGGAATTTATCCGTCGTGTATCGCTTATCGAGGAAGGACATCAACGTAAAGTTCGCATGGGCTGGTTGTCTGTTGTTGGTTCTCATAAAGTAAACGGTGTAGCAGCAATTCACTCAGATCTTATGGTTTCTTCAACCTTTGCTGATTTTGCGCGTATCTATCCAGAACGTTTCACTAATGTGACAAACGGTATTACACCACGTCGTTGGCTTGCAGTAGCGAACCCGAAATTAGCGGCTTTATTTGATCAATACATTGGTTCTGAATGGCGTTGCGATTTAAGCCAAATTGAAAAACTTAAAGCCTTTGCAGATAAAGGTGAATTTAAGCGTACTGTCGCAGATATCAAATATGATAATAAAGTGAAATTAGCACAATATGTGAAGAAAACACTTAACATCGATTTAGATCCGCACGCGTTATTTGACGTACAAGTAAAACGTATTCACGAGTACAAACGTCAAATGCTTAATGTGTTACACATTATCGCTCGTTACAACGAAATGTTGGCACACCCAGAAAAAGATTGGCAGCCTCGCGTATTTATTTTAGCGGGTAAAGCAGCTTCAGCTTACTATGCGGCAAAACAAACCATTCGTTTAATTAACGATGTAGCGAATGTCATCAATAATGATGAGCGCTTAAAAGGTCGTTTAAAAGTCGTATTTATCCCGAACTACAGCGTAAGTCTTGCACAATTAATCATTCCAGCAGCAGATATTTCTGAGCAAATCTCTCTTGCAGGAACAGAAGCGTCAGGTACCAGTAACATGAAGTTCGCCTTAAATGGTGCGTTAACATTAGGTACACTTGATGGTGCGAACGTTGAGATTTAGATAATGTTGGTGAAGACCACATCTTTATCTTTGGTAATACGGTTGAACAAGTGGAAGCATTACGTCGCGAAGGTTACCGTCCGTTTGATTATTATCAAAATGACGAGCAATTACGTGAAGTTATTGACCAAATCATTCGTGGTGATTTCTCTCCGGAAGAACCGAACCGTTATCACTCTCTCATTCAAGGTTTACAATACCACGATTACTATCAATCCTTTGCTGATTTCCGCAGTTATGTGGAAGCGCAAAAAGCGGTAGATAAAAAATATCAAGATCGTGATGCATGGATAGCAAGTACCATTCAAAATATGGTGAATATGGGCTTCTTCTCATCAGACCGTACGATTCTTGAATATGCGAAAAATATCTGGAAAATTGAACCGTTAAAACTCGAGAAGTAAGTTCTTTTCCACTCATAGAAAACCCTGTCGGATTATTTCCACAGGGTTTCTTTTTATGCTAAAATCCACCGTCAAATTTATTGTTCATTCAGATTAGGAAAAAGTATGAAAGTTTTAGAAGGTGCGGTAGCTGCACCAAATGCTAAAATCGCAGTGGTGATTGCTCGTTTTAACAGTTTTATTAATGAAAGTTTATTAGAAGGTGCGGTAGATGCATTAAAACGTATCGGCCAAGTGAAAGATGAGAATATCACAATCGTTCGTGCACCAGGTGCGTATGAACTTCCATTAGTGGCACGTCGTTTAGCTGAAAGCAAAAAATTTGATGCAATTGTGGCATTGGGTACAGTAATCCGTGGTGGTACCGCTCACTTTGAATATGTGGCTGGCGAAGCAAGCAGCGGTTTAGGTCAAGTAGCAATGCAAGCTGAAATCCCTGTGGCATTTGGTGTTTTAACGACTGAAAATATTGAACAAGCTATCGAGCGTGCAGGTACTAAAGCAGGTAATAAAGGTGCAGAAGCTGCATTAACTGCACTTGAAATGGTGAACCTTTTACAACAAATTGATGCGGCATAATTCCAATGACAGAGAAAAAGAACCTGTAAAAAAAGTATCGCCACGTCGTAGAGCGAGAGAATGTGCAGTCCAAGCATTATATTCTTGGGCGCTCTCTGGTAACGCACCAGAACAAGTGGAACTCACTTTTGTGGTGGAGCAAGATTTAAAAGGTGTGGATAAACCTTATTTTAGCCGCCTTTTCCGTCAAACTGTTGCGAATGTAGACGCTGTTGATTTTTCAATGAGTCATTATTTAGATCGCACGTTAGATGAATTAGATCCGATTGAAAAAGCGATTTTACGTTTAGCGGTTTATGAACTTCAATTTGAGCCAGATGTACCGTATAAAGTGGCGATTAATGAGGCAATTGAAGTGGCGAAAGTGTTTGGTGCAGATGAAAGCCATAAATACATTAACGGCGTATTGGATAAAGTCGCTCCTGCATTAGGTCGCAAATAATAATTCAAATGTAGGGTAGACAAATGTCTGCCCTTTGTTTTTTGGTGCGCAGATAAAATGAGTACGGGTGAATTTGATCTTATAGAGCGATATTTCTCAATACAAAAAGGTAACCAACACTTTGTTGATTTCAGTATTGGGGATGATTGCGCAATCTCTCATATTCCAGAAGGCTATCAGCTTGCCATTACTACCGATACAATGGTCGAGGGCACGCATTTTTTATCTTCCATTTCTCCCCAAGATTTAGCCTATAAAGCTATCGCAACAAATCTAAGTGATTTAGCTGCTATGGGCGCTAAACCCGCTTGGATTTCTCTTGCACTCACATTACCTGAAGTTAATGAAAACTGGCTGAGCAAATTTAGCCAAAGTCTGTTTGATACATTAAATCAATATGATGTGACGTTAATTGGTGGCGATACAACGAAAGGTCCACTTTCTGTAACCATTACGGCACAAGGCTTCGTACCAAAAGGAAAGGCTTTATTCCGACATAACGCGAAGGTTGGTGATTTAATTTATGTATCGGGTACGTTAGGTGATAGTGCGGCGGGTTTAAATTGGATCTTACAAGGTAAAGTGCGGTCGATTTTGATACTGAATTTTTAGTAAAACGCCATTTTCACCCAACGCCACGCGTTGAATTAGGTCAAGCATTAGTGGATGTAGCGCATTCATGCATAGATATTTCAGATGGTCTTGTTGCTGATTTAGGGCATATTTTAACGAGAAGCCAATGTTCAGTGGAGATTGAATTATCTACCTTGCCTTTATCCACATCACTCAAAAAAACATATCGCTTAGAAAAGGCCGAATCGTTTGCATTAAGTGGCGGGGAAGATTATGAGCTTTGCTTTACGGTTCCTGCAAATAAAAAGGCCGAGATTGAAAAATTATCCCAATCGTTGAATGTACCTTGCACTTGTATCGGAAAAATTGTTCAGCAAAATAACAATCAGATTACTTTTTTAAAAGATGGACGTGTAATCAATTATCAAGCGCCGTCAGGTTTCGATCATTTTAAGGATAAATAATGAATAGTTCACCACTTGATAGAGTTAGCTTAAAAAATCCAGTTCATTTATTGGCATTAGGTTTCGGTTCAGGGCTTATTCGTCCAGCACCGGGTACATGGGGAAGTTTAGCTGGAACGATTTTAGGTTCGGCATTATTAGTTTGCCTTGGACTAAAAATCTTCTTAATTTTGACCGCACTTTGCTTTGCGCTTGGCTGTTATCTATGTCAACAAACTGCAGATGATATGGGTGTTCATGATCACGGCTCCATTGTTTGGGATGAATTTGTTGGGGTATTTATCGTGTTAGCCGCGATTCCAACTTTATCTTTACCTTGGATCGCGATTGCCTTTGTACTGTTCCGTTTCTTCGATATTTTAAAACCTTATCCAATCCGATATTTTGACCAAAAACTGGAAAGTGGTTTTGGGATTATGGTGGATGACGTTTTAGCGGCAGTTTATGCTGTTATCGTGATCGTGATACTACGTATTGTAGGCTTGCCATGCTAAATTTGATGATTATTCATCTTGTTGGTTTACTTTCGCCAGGCCCTGATTTTTTCTATGTTAGCCGAATTTCTGCCATGAGTTCTCGTCGAGAAGCCATTGGTGGCGTGATTGGGATTACCATTGGTGTATTAATTTGGGCTACGGCTGCCGTTTTAGGACTTGCCATTATTTTTTCCACCATGCCAATTATTCAAGGCATTATGATGATGCTTGGTGGCTCGTATTTAGTTTATCTCGGCATTAAAATGGCAAAAGTAAAAACCAATGCGGTCTTTGATGAAAAGCAGAATGCAAATGTGTCAAATCACTCGACTTTAAAAAGCATTATGAAAGGCTTATTGGTTAATTTGTCTAATGCTAAAGTGGTGATTTATTTCAGCAGTGTGATGCCATTAGTTTTAGTGAATATTACTGAAACATCACAAATTTTGACCGCACTAGCCGTGATTACCGTAGAAACCTTTTTATATTTCTACATCATTTCGGTGCTTTTTTCGCGTTCTGTTGCAAAACAGTTTTATAGCCAATATAGTCGCTATATTGATAATGCAGCAGGGCTGATTTTTATTTTCTTCGGAATCTATTTAATTTATAGTGGCGTTCAACACGCTTTAATTTGATAAAAAAGGACAAAACATGACATTAAAAATTGCCATCGCCGGGGCTGGCGGAAGAATGGGGCGTCAATTAATTCAAGCCGTACATAATGCAGAAGGAGCTGAATTAGGTGCGGCTTTTGAGCGTAAAGGTTCCTCTTTAGTGGGCGCTGATGCGGGTGAGCTTGCAGGTATCGGTGCATTAGGCATCAAAGTATCAGATGATTTAAATGCAGAAAAAGACAACTTTGATTTGCTGATTGATTTCACGCGTCCAGAAGGTACGCTTGAGCATATCGCATTTTGTGTTGCTCATAACAAAAAAATGGTAATTGGTACCACGGGGTTTGATGATGCAGGTAAAGCCGCAATTCAAGCTGCATCAGAAAAAATTGCCATTGTATTTGCCTCAAACTTTAGCGTAGGGGTGAATCTGGTGTTTAAACTATTAGAAAAAGCCGCTAAAGTGATGGGCGATTATTGCGATATCGAAATCATTGAAGCACACCACCGCCATAAAGTGGATGCACCCTCTGGCACCGCACTTTCTATGGGCGAACATATTGCGAAAACTCTTGGTCGTGATTTGAAAACGCATAGTGTATTTTGTCGCGAAGGCATTACAGGCGAACGTAAACGTGATGAAATTGGTTTCTCTACCATTCGTGCTTCAGATGTCGTGGGTGAACATAGTGTATGGTTTGCAGATATTGGTGAGCGCGTTGAAATTGCTCACAAAGCATCAAGCCGTATGACATTTGCTAATGGCGCAGTGCGTGCAGGTAAATGGCTAGAAAAACAATCTCACGGATTGTTTGATATGACAGATGTGTTGGATTTGAATAATTTATAATTCTATTTCTAAATCACTTTCCACCCGACAACAACAGAGTAAAATTTCATCGGGTTGAATAAAGGCAAGGGGCTCTTCAGCGTAGGAAACCTTGCCTTTTTTGATCTTAACGCGACAAGAACCACAATAGCCAGAACGACATTGATATTCATGGTGAATTTGATGTTGTTCTAAAAAGTTAAGCAGAGAAGTTTGGTTATCGAAATCTAAGGTGATTTGGCGCTGAATAAGATGGATTTTCATGAAACAAAATAAAACAAAATTTTGCTCATTATAGAAGAAAGAGAAGTAAAACTCACGGCTCTTTTGTTGTAAGATAACGAGCTAATATTCATCATAAGGGAAGACCATGAGAACCTTTCTAAAATTAACGTGGATTTCAACCGCACTTTTATTAACGGCTTGTAGCACCATTTCAAAAGAGCCGGTTAAGCATATTGATATGTATGTAAAGCCTTATTACGATGCCAGAGATGGGCGACTTGAACAGATAAATGTGAACAAAGAGATTGATGCGTTATTACTGAAAAATACACAAAAAGATTTTGAAAGTGCGGTCAATATTATTGAGAAAAAAGTGGATTTTGTTTCTCCGATGACAATGTTTGCACTTTCTGCTCGTGCTTATGATTTTGGCTTGCGTGATGAGGCGGTAAAATGGTTTTATCGTGGGCAAAACCGTTTAATCACCGCGTTATATGTGTTGGATTTAGATAAATTAACCGTATCGAATAACACAGCATTTGGGCAATTAGTGGGACAGCATGTTAATCCGTATGCGTTCTGTGATTTGAAGAAACAACACAAGGCGGCGCAAGATGCGATTGACTGGGCTAAAAATCATCCGTATCAGGCGGTGTTTTTACCTCAATTACCAAGCAAACATCAAGATAGAAAACAAGCATTAAAAGAAGCAGAAGCAAAACTTGATGCACGTTTAGTTGAGCAAGATCGCTATTTTGCTAATCCTGAAAATAAAGCGAAATGGGAAAAAGAACGCCAAGATAACTTGGTAAATGAGCGATTTTGCTGGTGATTTTAAAAAATTTTAAAAATCTTAAGGTTGCTTAAGATTTCATTAAGATTTGTTGTGTTTAATAAGCATCAACAAGGCGGCAATGAGGATAATCCTTCGCTTTGAGAGATGATTAATTTATGCTTAATTCTATTTAGGAGAACATGATGAAAAAATTTGCTTTAGCAACCCTTTTAGCTTTATCTACTTCAGCAGCATTTGCTGGTTTTAATGGCAACACTGCACAAGGTGGCTTCCAAGGTGGTGATCAAGGTCAACAACTGACTGTTAAGCAAGCGCTATCTGCAAAAGATAATTCTATGATTACCTTAGTTGGTAATATCACTCAACAAATTGATGGTGATGAATATCTTTTCACTGATGGTACAGACCAAATCAAATTGGAAATTAAAAAGCACGTTTGGAATGGCTTAAATGTGGGACCTCAGGATAAAATCCGTGTTTACGGTAAATTGGATAATGAAGCTTTTGAAAAAGCAGAGCTTGAAGTAATTAGCGTTGAAAAAGCGCAATAATTCATATAATTTGAAGTGGTGGGCAAAAGCCCGCCATTTTTTCGTTTTGAGAAAGATAAAAGTGCGGTCAATATTATGCGAGTTTTATTAGTCGAAGATGATCCGTTAATCGGTAATGGTCTGCAAATTGGTTTAACGAAATCAGGCTTTATTGTAGATTGGTTTACCGATGGTCAAAGTGGATTAAATGCCTTAATCGGCGCGCCTTATGATGCGGTGGTATTGGATTTAACTCTGCCTAAACTGGATGGTTTGGATGTATTAAAACAATGGCGTTCAAATAATCAAGATGTGCCTGTATTAATTTAACTGCGCGTGATACATTGGATGAACGCATTAAAGGCATTCAACAAGGTGCAGATGATTATCTTTGTAAACCCTTTGCCTTAGCTGAAGTGGTGGTGCGATTGCAGGCATTAATTCGTCGTCGTTATGGGCAAGTTAAACCGCAGATTGAGCATGGCAATGTCAAACTCGACCCCGCTCAACGTAAGGCTTGGTTGAATGAAGATGAAATTACATTAACTGGACGTGAATATAAATTACTCGAACTTTTTATGCTGAATAAAGAGAGAGTACTTTCTCGTGCAACCATCGAAGAAAAACTGTCAAATTGGGATGAAGAATTAAGTAGTGGTGCATTGGACGTACATATTTATAATTTACGTCAAAAACTGGGTAAACAATTTATTCGTACTGTACATGGCGTAGGCTATGCTTTAGGACAAGTTAATGAAAAATAAACGACTGAGTTTTCGTCTCTTAATCGGTTTAAGTGTGACCGCACTTTGCGTGTGGTGCATTGCCACAGCCGTTGCATGGACGGTCGTCAAAAAAGAAGCTAAAGATGTGTTTAATGCACAACAAGTGCTTTTTGCTGAGCGTTTAGCGACGTCTGATTTGAAAAATGTCTTATTAGATGAAAATGCTAACTTTCCACGTGGTGGATTTAAACCACAGAAACGTCATTACGATAATGATGCTTTAGCTTTCGCCATATTTTCTAATAAAGGCGAAAGACTATTAACCGATGGCGATAATGGCGACAAATTTATTTTTCAAAATAAGACGGGTTTTAGCAAAGAACATATTTTAGATGATGACGATGAATGGCTGATTTATTGGCAACCTGTCGGAAAAGGTGAACTTGTCATTGCGGTGGGACAAGAATTGGAATATCGTGAAGAGTTGGTTAATAAAATGGTTTTCAGCCAAACAGGGATTTGGTTTGCTGGATTACCAATACTATTATTGGTCGCTTTTATTGTGATTTATCGTGCATTAAAACCAATTAATCGATTGAGTCGAAACGTACAAGCTCGCCGACCAAGTGATGTGTCGTTATTAGAAACTGATGATGTGCCAACAGAGATTCTACCGTTAGTCCAAAACTTAAATCAATTTTTCACACGTACCAGTGAGCAGTTGGAACGGGAGCGCCGCTTTGTTTCTGATGCAGCACATGAATTACGTAGCCCATTGGCGGCACTACGTATTCAAACGGAAGTCGCACAGCTGGCTGGCGATGATGCTCAAACTCGTGAAATGGCTTTAGCGCATTTAACCCAAGGTATCGATCGGGCAACCCAATTAATTGAACAGCTTCTTACACTTTCCCGCTTGGATAATCTTAAAGAATTAAATCATCAGGAGCCTATTCATTGGTCAGAAATTATAACTTCACTTATCGGTGAGTTATATTTCAGTGCACAGCAACGCCAAATCGAATTGCAGTTTGAGCATCAGGGGAGATCCTGCCGTTAAGCAAGGGCAGCCATTATTACTTGCGCAAATGTTGAGAAACTTGTTGGATAATGCCATTAAATATTGTCCGCAAGGCACTCAAGTTCGAGTGATTTTACAGCCTCGTAAAATTCTTATTGAAGATAATGGTGGTGGTGTTGCGCCAGAAGAATTAGCAAAATTAGGGCAGTGTTTTTATCGTCCTGCAGGACAAAATGAAAAGGGAAGTGGGCTTGGATTGTCTATTGTGGCAAGAATAGCGGAATTGCATCACTATCGTTTCCGATTAGAAAACATTGAAGCTAGCGGGCAAATTCAAGGTTTACGAGCTATCATTGAGTTATAAAAAAGGGCGTTTATTGGAGTAGGGTAAGGTAACTGTTCACAAAATGTTTAATTGATTGAAACGTTAGTTGTGGGTTTTCCTATACTTATTCGTATTGTTATCTAGTTTATAAAAAGTTGAACAAAATGCGTTAACTAAAAATGGCCGTTTTCTGGATGAAAATACGTTATAACCTATCCCAAGAGAAAAAAGATCATCCTATATCAGGAGTAACTAAATAATGAAAAAAAGAAATTTTATCAAGAGAAGATATTTTTAAAAAAATGGGTATATCATTTGATAATTTAGAGTTTTTCTAGTGATGGTTATGACGATTGTGCATATATTATTTTTTTATGATAAAAATGGAAATGAAACCCCATTTACAGGAATAGCTTACGATTTTTTTATCGTGATAGCAATGTCATTGTAGTGTATATGTTTGTTAAGGATGGTGTTAGAAATGGGCAATATGTTGAGTTTTATCCTAATAGTAAAGTAAAAAAAGAATTTTAGAGATGAGAGATAATGTGACTTTTTTGGGGAATGTTTTGAATTCTATGAAACAGGGAGGTAATGCGTATAGAGAAAAAGAATTGCTGGTTTTTTTAATGACATTTCGCCAGTATGATAAAGACGGAAATATAATTAAAGAAAAGAATGAACTCTCTGATTTTTGATAAGAGAATTTTTAGCTAAATTTGAAATTAAATAATTAATTTTAAAATGATTGAGTTATAAAAAAAGGGCGTTTAATACGCCCTTATTGTTAAAACATTCCACCAATTAATTCTAATCGACCTTTCTCAACTTTAATTTCTTTGGCAAATTTCTTAATCAGCATTTGTTTCATATCACTTTCATCCAAGGTGTAAACTGGCATCTGACTTAATAAGGCTGCCACACCATCGCTTAATAGCGGCATAACATCTTGGAGTTGATCCATTGCACTATTAGGTTCGCCAGACCAGCGTAAAATCCTTAGATTTTTTAAATAAAGCGCCCCTTCATCTGCGTTATATTCAGGAATCGCATCAAAAGTTAAATGTAATTTAGCTGGATAGGTTTTTCCAGATAAACGAATAAGCGTATCAACCAAACCACTCATTTCAACACGATTGCTTTCAGTTTGCCCGATTTGAGTTACTAAATCTTTCAGTGCGTAATCAACAGAAAATAATCCTGGAATACCGAGTTTGTCATTAATCGTGCCTTTTTCACTTAAATACTGGTTAATTTGTTGTTCGCTGATGCTAAAAGGGGAAGCTTGTACAGATAGCGTGCAGAAGCCTAAAGTCAGTATGGCGAGTACTTTTTTGAGAAAATTCATATTTACTCCTAAATGGAAATCAAAAGTTTATTCTAAAGTAATTTGTTATACAGGTTTTCTTGTGTTGCCTTGAAAGTTAATCTTTTTTCTATTGTATAGAATACAACCTTAGCAGTATAACTTTTTATGTAATGATATTCCCTGTTTTTTATACTGTTTAATTGAAACTAATTCGTTTTTTTATTAGTCCATTATTTTTAATCGATTAGTTCAGTAGATTTAATGCTGGAATATATAGCGTGAATGAGACTTGCCAGAAAATTGGCATATAATGAATAGCTATATTATAATGGTTTGAAATAATCAATGACGATGAGTAAGCTATGACAAAATCAACATTAGATAAAACCCTAACAAGTGTGACAGACTTAAGCCAACATGCTAGTACGTTGGGTGAGTTAGCAGGGGCTGATAAAGTTACCCAAAAAGTAGAGAAAGTACAGCAATCTCTTTCTCAAGTAGAAAAGATAAAATCGCTGGGTGAAGAGAGCATCAAACGCGTTCAATCCCTTCAAAGTATGGGGCGTCAAAGTGGTATTTCTCCACAAGGAATCGTAGAGTCAGGTCGAGGGTTATCTTCTCCCTCTATGCAAAATTTATCCTCATCCTTACCAAATTTATCTTCTGCAACGCTTCCAACTTCAGATATTCCTAGCAGTTTAAGTGATGGATTAAGTTCAATATCTTCCCTCCTAAACAAAAGCCCAAGCGGTTTACAATTCACCTTACAAGCGGGCAATTTACCACCTAATACCTTCAAAGTTGTTAGCTTTGAATATCGAGAAGCTTACAGTACCCCATTTGAAATCAGCTTATTATTAAGTAGCCCACAAAGTGCGGTCAATTTTAGTGATGTTTTAGATAACCAAGCGACATTAAGTATTTGGCGTAATGGTGAATTATTGCGTAGTGTAAGTGGGATGGTATCTTCTTTTGAACAGGGAGATAGTGGTTTTAGACAAACGTTCTACCGAATGGAAATCAATCCAGAGTTATGGCGTTTAGGCTTAAGACGTAACTCCCGAATCTTCCAAAATGAGTCACCTATTGATATTTTACAAAGCTTACTCACTGAAAATGGGGTGACCCAATATCGTTTTGATTTAAGACATGAACATCCCCCACGTGAGTTTTGTGTTCAATACCGAGAAACCGATTTAGCCTTCTTACAACGTTTAAGTGCAGAAGAAGGGTTAACCTATTATTTTGAACAAGATGGTGGTCAAACCAAACTGATATTCAGTGATGATGCTCAAACCTTAAATAATGGTAATGCGGTATCTCTTCCTTATAACCTCAATAAAAAGCACAATTACAAGAAACGGTGGTAACGGCATTTAACCGAAGTGAACGAGTGCGTCCATCGGAAGTGAAGTTAAAAGACTATACCTTTAAAAACCCAAGTTGGACGGCGGAGTTTAATAAGGAAGCGGGAGATGCGAATAATCAACGTAGTGGTTATGAGCATTATGACTATCCGGGTCGTTTTAAAGACGAAAACCAAGGTAAAGCCTTTACCCAATATCGTTTGGAAAGTTTAAGAACGGATGCACACCAAGGCTGGGGAACGAGTAATAGTGCTCAATTGAGTGTAGGGGGCTTATTACAGCTTACCAACCACCCAAATGCGAGTTTAAATACCTTGTGGCAAATTAGCCGAATTGTATATCGCGGAAGCCAACCGCAGGCTTTAGAGCAAGAAGGTGGCGATAAAGCGACGACACTTGAAAATGAATTTGAGTTTATCCCAAGACATCAAAGTTGGCGTCCAATGCAATTGACGAAGCCTAGAGTGGAAGGCCCACAGATTGCGATAGTGGTTGGTCCAAAAGATGAAGAGATTTACTGTGATAAATTTGGTCGAATCAAGCTGCAATTTTTATGGGATAGAGAAGGCCAATACAATGACCATAGTTCTTGCTGGATACGAGTGACTCAACCTTGGGCAGGTAAGAACTGGGGGATGATAGCTATTCCTCGGGTAGGTCAAGAAATCGTTGTAGACTTTTTAGAGGGAGACCCAGACCAACCGATAGTGACAGGTCGAACTTACCATGCAACGAATATGCCACCAGATGCATTACCAGCATCAAAGACACAAATGAATCTGATGTCTCAGACTTATAAAGGCGGTGGTTATAATGGTTTGATGATGGACGATGCAACGAACAATCAACGCCTTGATTTGCATGCTCAAAAGAACATGAATACGAAGGTGCTGAATGACCAGTCCGCTTCGGTGGGGAATAACCGTTCTTTAGATGTGACAGGAAATGACTCTACTACAATTGGTAAAAATCGAACTCTTAATGTCAAAGAGACTGAATCAACTACTGTAGGCAAAGGGCGTAAGGTTACTGTATCGACAGGAGACGATAGTAAAACCGTTAGCTCTGGAAATATGAATGAAACAGTAAATGGCAACCGTAAAGTTGAAGTTAAAGGAGATCAATCATTAACCGTTGCTCAGGGAAATCGTAACGTAACAGTTAGTACAGGGGATGATAAAAAGGTTATAAGTAGTGGGAACTTAACAGAGGAAGTTTTGTCGGGTACTAGTTCTTCAACCGCAAAAATTATTCAAAATACAGCCCTAGATAGCATTACATTAACGGTTGGAGCGAGTTCAATCATTATGACAGCAGATCACATAAAATTAACACATGGTTCATCCTCAATTGAGCTTAATGCTGGAGGAGTGTTTGTAGTTGGTGCTGAAATCCATTTAAACAGATAAGGAAAAGATAATGTATTTATTTAATGAAGGTAAGCTTAATGTTGATATGGAACAATGGCAAGATAAAAGTATCATGTTATTGGCAAATAATTCAGGGCAGAGTATATCTATCTCGAGAGATTTTATTCCTTGGGGAATGAGTTTTAAGGAGTTTTCAGAAAGAGAGATTTCTTCAATCGGAAAACAATTAACAGACTATAAGGAAATTTCTAGGAAAGATATGCGAGTAAGTGATTTAGATTGTATATTAACTGAGTTTCAATGGCGCTCACCAAAAGGTGAAATTCATCAGATGACATTATTAGTAAATTATCCTAATGTGGTATTAATGTTAACTGCAAGCTGTGAGGGCAAAATGACAGAAGGGCAAAAATCACATTTGTTAGAAATCCTCTCGAGTTTTCAAAAAAATTAGTTGTGTTTTAATACTTAACGTTTGGAATAAAAAAGTGGATAGTTTATGTAGGGGGAATAATGTCTTTATATGATGGTGCATATTTCGGTTCAGTTGCTGCTCGAGTAGGGGTAAAACAAGACAATCCACCAGTTCAGGATAAAATGGAGGGGATTCCCTCTGGTCATTTATCACAAGCTGATAAGAACTTACATCGTGTAATGGATGTTGCAGAGTCACCTGAAGTTGGTCAAGCTATCATGTATACCTCTGCAGCGATGGCTATTGCAGGTGGACCTGTGTCTGTTGGAATGTTCGCTGCAGGATATGTAGCAGGAGAGGTTGGCTCTGCTGTTGGAAATTGGGCTGGCGAGAAAATAGCGGAGGAATTAGGATTAACTAAGATTGATGGAGAGGGTGAGAATCCAGTACGGGTTGGCGATCCACTTATGCATGCTAAAAATCATGGGGGCCATGGGGGATGATTGGTGGAGCTTTATTGGGGGCACTTGTCGCTGGTGCAGCAATGGCTCTTGCACCATTTACTGGAGGAGCTTCAGTCTTTTTAGGGGCAATGGTTTTTACCTTAGTTAGCTCAACGATTTCAGCAGCGGGAAATACTCTCTCTCAGTATGGGGAGAAGAAAGGGGAGGTGATAGAGGGATCGCCGAATGTATTTATGGGAAATAAGCCAGTTGCACGGGTAGGTGATAAGGTTCGTTGCGATGATCATCCGTGGGAGCCAGGTGGGCCACTAATTGCAGAGGGAGTATCAACAGTATTTGCTAACGGCAAGCAAATTGCTCGGGCTGGACATCAATCAAATTGTGATGGTAATCTTGACACTGATTTTAAAAGTGTAAAGGTGGCACCTGATGCGACAACTCAGGTTTACGAGATTGTGCCTAGCGTGTCTCCCGAATTAAGAGCTTTAGCATACTCTACTAATTTTATACCTTTTCCTAAAAGTGGTAAAAAAGGAAAGGCACCAGGTTCTAAGAAAGTACCATCATCTAAAGGAGGTGATTCTCCTCCAAAGTCAAACACCAATAAAAACTCAAAGAATAATAAGAATATCCCAAACAAATCATCAAAAACTAATAAGACTCCATCAAGTGATTATAACAATAATAAGAGTACCCCAAATAAATCAGCAGAATGTAAAGGGAATCCATCGAAAAAGTGTCAAAAACCAGGTGAGCCGGTTGATATAGTTACTGGTGATTTTATTCAGCAATGGGCGTTGTTATCATTGCCTAGTAGTACATTACCGTTAAATCTGACAAGATTGTATCGTTCTAGAGCTGAGTTTGATGGGAATTTTGGTCCAAAGTGGGCTGATGATTGGTCACAATATCTCATGGTAGATGAGCAAAGTATAACCTATGTAGATAATGAAGGAGTAGAGTATCATTATGTTGCTCCAGAAGATGATGTGTATGCTGTTAATATTCACAATGCTCATTGTGTATTGCATGGTAATAAAAATAGTGTGTTATATTTATTTAACCGACATACACAGCATGCATTAGTTTTTGAGCGTTTAGCACATCAATCAGCAGAAAAGCGTTTTTTAACAACGATAGTTGATTATTTTGGTAATCATATTCTATTTGCGTATACAGAGAAGGGCTTAAATCAGGTAGTTCATAGTGATGGGTATTGTTTAGATATCAAAGTGATAGCTGGCGAATTTTACAGGTTGATTATGTGAATAATAATTATCGCAAGACATTGTTGACATGCGAGTATCACAAAGATGGTTATTTATCAGCTTGTCGAAGTTATCAATTTGGTGAGCTATTTCATTACTACAATGAAGATGGATATATGACCTCGTGGCGAGATACATTTAAGACTGAGGCCAAAATTAGATATGATGAACTAGGACGGGTGATTTCTACTACTACTAAGGATGGTTATTACGAAGATAAATTTTGTTATGATGAAACTAATCGATGTTCAGTATATCATGATGCAGAAGGTGGAATTACGAAATATTGGTATAATGAGCGTAATTTAGTAACAAAAATAGAAGATCCATTAGGACGGATAACGACAACAGAGTGGAATTTAAGTGATAAGGTATCGGAAACTGATGAATTAGGTCGCAAGGTCAACTATAGTTATAATGATTTCGGAGATGTGACACGAGTGATGCTGTGGAATGGCGACGTTTATCATTATGACTATAATGTACGTGGCCAGGTAACCAATATTCTTATGCCAGGAGGCAATCGTTGGGTATATGAATATGGTGAAAATAGTGAATTATTAAAAGAGACTAATTCGGTAGGATTAACGAGAAGTTATCGGTATGATAAGGCTGGTCGGCTCTTACGTGTTATAGATGCAGATAACAATTATTTACGCTTTGATTATGATGAGCGGACTTTGCTGTTAGCATCTCAGTGGAATATAAAAGGAGAGATGACTCGTTTTGAACGAGATATCTTCGGACGTATTACCTTAGTTACTTTGCCTGATAATAGCCAGTACCGCTATGAATATAGTGTAGGACATGCTAATCCAGATGGTAGTTTAACCAAGCTCACTACACCGGAAGGTTCAATTCAAACTTTTGCTTATAACAGCGAGCGTTTATTGACTGAGTCTGTGGATGGTAATGGTAATAAAACCCAATACACCTATGGGGCGTTTGATTTACTGCAGAGTCAGATTCTTCCAAATGGCGAAACACTGACGTTCCACTACGACAAACTAACACGTCTAACCGAAGTAAAAATGCACAGGGTGATAGCTATTGTTATGAATATGACAAAGCGGGTCAACTTGTTCGTGAAACGGATTTTACGGGTAGAAGTCGAGCGTATTCTTATGATGCTGTAGGCAGATTGATTCGTAAGACGCAAGCAGATGGACATATTGAGACTTTCGCTTATGATAACGAAGATAAGCTACTAACACGTAATACTTGGCAGCCTGTTTTGCAAGGAAATGATATTTGTCGTTATGAACTTGCTCACCAGGTACGCTATGCCTACACGAATAAAACAGGTCAGCTCAGTCAGACTATCAATACACAATATTTGCCATATTTTGCTCAACATATCACCGAGTTTGAATATGATGAGCAATACCGTTTAATTGCCGAAATCCAAGATGGAGAACGAATAGAGGTAGAGTTAGACAAATATGGCAGACAAACCGCATTATTATTACCAAATGGTGTAGAAAGTGCGGTCAAAATTTCACAAGGTTTTAACCAATATGGTGAGTTAACCCAATTCCAAGTCAATAATCATAATCCACTCAATCTTAGCTATGACAAACTAGGCAGACAAACTCGCAAACAAAACCAAAATGGTTTTATTTTAGCCGAGCACTTTAGTCCTTCAGGTTTATTACAAGCACAAGGCGGCGGTTGGAATAACAGTTTAACGGAACAACAACTTAGCGATTATCAACCTAATCAAACTTATCCAATTGCGGGTACGCAAATTAGCCGAAAATGGCAGTATGACAAAGCATTTAACCTTGTTCATACTCAAGATAACCATTGGGGAGCAACAGAATATCGTGTCAATAAAAATGGACAAGTAACGGATGTGTTAAATGGTCTTCGTCATAGTGAACATTATCGCTATGACAGCCAATTAAACTTAACACAAAAAGCTCAACGTGAAACTGATGCTTTAGGTCAATACCAATTTGAAGCGGCAAATGATGCCAGTTTCGGCATGAAACAACGCAATGGTCGAATTACCCGATTTGGTAATAAGACCTATAAGTATGACGAACTTGGTCGCTTGCATAGCAAAACAGAAACGAAGAAAGGTTTCCGACCTGTTACAACTTATTACAAGTGGAATAGTCAGAGCCAACTTGTTGAGTTACATAGCCCATTCAAAGGTTCGTGGCGTTATGAATACGACAGTTTTGGCAGACGTATCACCAAATACCAAATCCAAACAGACCAGCCTCAACCCAATCAAGTTATCAATATGCCAATCCGAGCAAATCAGGATTATTGGCACAAGATAAATGAACTTTGGGCGAAAGAAGCGCAATCTCAAGGGGAAAAAACATCACAAAACCTGACCGCACTTTCAGGCTATCGTTATTTGTATAAGCAAAATCAGCTAGTCGCTGAAGCACCATTGCAAATCACCAGTACAGAAGGTAATCTAGCTTTAACGCAAGCCAACTGGGCAAATGCGATTTACTGGCTGTATCAGGAAGATGATTTCACCCCAACGGCACGTTATGAAAAAGGTCAGTTACATTACACTGTTGCCGACCAGGTGGGAACGATTACCGAACTTTTAACCGAAGACGGTTATATCGACTACCGACAGAAACTGAATCTATGGGGCGAAGCGGAGATTGATAGTCATCGGCACTATGCGGCGAATGACGCCAGTCCGCTTAAATGCAACCATCGTTTTGTAGGGCAATATTATGATGATGAAAGTGAGTTGCATTATAACCGCTTTCGTTATTATAGTCCTGAAACAGGACAATATATTAGCCATGACCCGATAGGGTTATTGGGAGGATTTAATCCGTATGGGTATGTGTTTAATCCGAGTGGATGGATTGATCCGTTGGGGTTACAGGGATGTAGTCCAAGGGATCAGCCTGGAGTTGCAACAGGTAAAGGTTCTTCTTCCAATGGTAAATGGTTAAAAGGAAGTCATGGTAATGCAGGTAGAATACCTTCCTCAGTTGCGGATAAGCTTAGAGGACGAGAATTTAAATCATTTGATGAATTTAGAAGCGCATTTTGGAAGGCTGTATCTGAAGATCCAAAATTGACTCAAAATTTTTCAAAATCTAACATAAGTCGAATGTCAGAGGGGCACGCTCCTATAGCACATCAAAGCCAATGGAATGGAGGCAATAGATCATATGTTCTGCACCATAATACACCAATTCAACGTGGTGGTGGGGTATATGATATGAATAATATTACTGTGATGACACCTAGATTCCATTTAGATGTTTTAGATAGGGGTTACCACTTTGGGAGATAGTTATGAGTAATATAGATAGATTAAAATTTTTTTAATAAATAAAAATATTAAGTTCTCCACATTTGTCTGAAGAGGAGTTGAATCCATATATAGATGAGCTTTTTAGAATTAAGTCCAGATCCGAATATTATGGACTATATGTTTTTGGGATGATCTCACGTTAGATGAAATTATAAATAAAGCTATGAGTTATAAGCCTATATATTTATAAGTTAAAGAGTTTAGTCTTTTTTACTTAAAGTATGATTAAAATTTCAGGCGTTTCTTCATTTTTTGGGAAAAAAGGATCTGTTGCATTTTTTAGATTTACCTTTACCTAGTGGAAGAGAAAGTGCGGTCAAAATTTCACAAGGTTTTAACCAATATGGTGAGTTAACCCAATTCCAAGTCAATAATCATAATCCACTCAATCTTAGCTATGACAAACTAGGCAGACAAACTCGCAAACAAAACCAAAATGGTTTTATTTTAGCCGAGCACTTTAGTCCTTCTGGTTTATTACAAGCACAAGGTGGTGGTTGGAATAACAGTTTAACGGAATAACAACTTAGCGATTATCAACCTAATCAAACTTATCCAATTGCGGGTACACAAATTAGCCGAAAATGGCAATATGACAAAGCATTTAACCTTGTTCATACTCAAGATAACCATTGGGGAGCGACGGAATATCGCGTCAATAAAAATGGACAAGTGACGGATGTGTTAAATGGTCTTCGTCATAGTGAGCATTATCGCTATGACAGCCAATTAAACTTAACACAAAAGGCTCAACGTGAAACAGATGCTTTAGGTCAATACCAATTCGAAGCGGCGAATGATGCAAGTTTCGGCATGAAACAACGCAATGGTCGAATTACTCGATTTGGTAATAAAACCTATAAGTATGACGAACTTGGTCGCTTGCATAGCAAAACAGAAACGAAGAAAGGTTTCCGTCCAGTTACGACTTATTACAAGTGGAATAGTCAAAGCCAACTAGTTGAGCTACATAGCCCATTCAAAGGCTCGTGGCGTTATGAATACGACAGTTTTGGCAGACGTATCACCAAATACCAAATCCAAACAGACCAGCCTCAACCCAATCAAGTTATCAACATGCCAATCCGAGCAAATCAGGATTATTGGCATAAGATAAATGAGCTCTGGGCGAAAGAAGAGCAATCTCAAGAAGAAAAACATCACAAAATCTAACCGCACTTTCAGGCTATCGCTATCTGTATAAGCAAAATCAACTTGTAGCCGAAGCGCCATTGCAAATCACCAGTACAGAAGGTAATCTAGCACTTACCCAAGCCAACTGGGCAGATGCGATTTACTGGTTGTATCAGGAAGATGATTTCACCCCAACGGCACGTTATGAAAAAGGTCAGTTACATTACACTGTTGCCGACCAAGTTGGTACTATCACTGAACTCTTAACCGAAGACGGTTATATTGACTACCGACAGAAACTGAACCTATGGGGTGAAGCAGAGATTGACGGTCACCGCCATTACGCTGCAAATGATTCAAATCCTTTAAAATGTAACCATCGTTTTGTGGGGCAATATTATGATGATGAAAGTGAACTGCATTACAACCGCTTCCGTTATTATAGTCCTGAAACAGGACAATATATCAGCCATGACCCGATAGGGTTATTGGGAGGATTTAATCCGTATGGGTATGTGTTTAATCCAAGTGGGTGGATTGATCCTTTCGGATTGAATTTATTTACTCCTATAGAGTGGACTTCAACAGCCCCTGGTGGAACTGGTTATACTTACAGGGTATTTGAGCGTCCGATTGATTGGGATTTACCTGTAATGACAAGGGGAGGGGAAATTAAAACTAATTTAGAATTAGCACATATGGGACGAACACCATTTATAAAGAATCCTGATGGTTCATATTCACAATTAAATCTACATCATTCACAACAAAATGCTCATGGGCCATTGTTTGAACTATCTGCAGATGTTCATAGAGAATATTATTCATCTAATGCACTGCATCCTCATTTGCCAAGTGCACACCCAGATTATCCTGTTGATAGAGATGCTTTTGCTATAGATAGAGAACAGTACTGGAAAGATCGGGCAGCTAGAGAGGAAACACGTAGAGATACTCTAAATAGGAGTTCGGGAAAATGTGGTGGTTAGCTTTTTTAAAAACATTCGATTAAAACTAATTGTAGGAGTTTTATATGTTAGAGCAAAAGGTTATTTCTTTTTTAAAAGAAAAAAATTGGTGGTATCAAGATGAAAGTATTGATTATCGAAATGTGTTATCTAATCTTGGTGTAGATATGAATAGCGATTTTATTCAGTTTTATTTACACGCTGAAGATGGACCAACCTTTTATAGTCGAGGGAAAGAAATATATCAATTGGGATGGTTTCTTATTAATACAAATTTATTACGGAATTTATACTCTATTAATAAATCACTAGATTTGTCAGAAGATTATATTCCATTAGATAGCTTTGAAGGTGAAAATGGTTTCTTTTTATAATGCTAAAACTGCAGAAGTCTTTCATTTTAAACTAAGTGAGCAAGATAGAGTTATAAGAAAGTGGTCTAGTTTTTCTAAATTTATTGAATGGTATTTTGACATATAGCAATGATATTTTTGGGGAGTACATTTATTGAAATTTGGAGAATGGTTCAAGTTAAAAAGCTAGCTAAAAGTTGATGCTTCCCCGCGATAATGTGCATTTTCCAACGCATGTCCAAAATATCATTAAATTACAAAAGAATGTAGGAAGCGTATTGTACCCTAGCGTTATCCTTGTAACTCAGCTACGACAAACTGGGCAGACAAACCAGAAAACAGAATCAAAACGGGTTTATCCTTGCTGAGCACTTCTCACCATCAGGTTTACTACAAGCACAAGGAGGTGGTTGGAATAACAGTTTAACGGAACAACAACTTAGCGATTATCAACCAAATCAAATTTATCCAATTGCGGGTACACAAATTAGCCGAAAATGGCAATATGACAAAGCATTTAACCTTGTTCATACTCAAGATAACCATTGGGGAGCGACAGAATATCGTGTCAATAAAAATGGACAAGTGACGGATGTGTTAAATGGTCTTCGTCATAGTGAGCACTATCGCTATGACAGCCAATTAAACTTAACACAAAAAGCTCAACGTGAAACAGATGCTTTAGGTCAATACCAATTCGAAGCGGCAAATGATGCCAGTTTTGGCATGAAACAACGCAATGGTCGAATTACTCGATTTGGTAACAAAACCTATAAGTATGACGAACTAGGTCGCTTGCATAGCAAAACAGAAACGAAGAAAGGTTTCCGTCCAGTTACGACTTATTACAAGTGGAATAGTCAGAGCCAACTTGTTGAGCTACATAGCCCATTCAAAGGTTCGTGGCGTTATGAATACGACAGTTTTGGCAGACGTATCACCAAATACCAAATCCAAATAGACCAGCCTCAACCAAATCAAGTTATCAACATGCCAATCCGAGCAAATCAGGATTATTGGCACAAGATAAATGAGCTTTGGGAGAAAGAAGCGCAATCTCAAAGTGAAAAAACATCACAAAAACTGACCGCACTTTCAGGCTATCGTTATTTGTATAAGCAAAATCAATTAGTTGCCGAAGCACCGTTGCAAATCACTAGTACAGAAGGTAATCTAGCTTTAACGCAAGCCAACTGGGCAGATGCGATTTACTGGCTGTATCAGGAAGATGATTTCACCCCAACGGCACGTTATGAAAAAGGTCAGTTACATTACACTGTTGCCGACCAAGTGGGGACGATTACCGAACTTTTAACCGAAGACGGGTACATCGATTACCGGCAGAAACTGAACCTATGGGGCGAAGCAGAGATTGATGGACATCGCCATTATGCTGCAAATGATAGTAGTCCGCTGAAATGTAACCATCGCTTTGTGGGGCAGTATTATGATGATGAAAGTGAGTTGCATTATAACCGCTTCCGTTATTATAGCCCTGAGACAGGACAATATATCAGCCATGACCCGATAGGGTTATTAGGTGGATTTAATCCGTATGGGTATGTGGGGATACCGACGGCGTTTGTGGATCCGTTAGGGTTACAGGTTTGTCCGACAGTAAAAGATCGATATAAACAGTTAAGAGCAGAAGGTATTAGAGCTCAGGATGCGTATGCTTTGGCAAAAGATCCTAATGTTGATGTCCAACAAATAGTTAAGAATGGTGTTCCCGAATGGAATGACTCAATAGATTATAGTGCTCATGGTTTGAAATCCCCTAGAGATACAACAAAACCAACAGTAACGGCGTCACAAAAGAGACAAATGTTAGATTTAAATAGAAAATTAAATGGGGGAATATTAAGATCTGACCTTGATGGAAGCATAATGGTTCCATCAGTTAAATCTCAAAGAGGTGTAACTCCACCGAGCTTTGAGGCTCAGATAGATCATATAACTCCTCGGTCAAAAGGTGGGGCGAGAAACTATGGAAATTTACAAATATTAACTCGTAGTCAAAATAGGGCAAAATGGGATTTTATCCCTTAATTATATTAGTTATATTAGAAAAATAAAACATGAAATATGCAGAAGACTTAACTTCAGGAAAAACATCTCTAGTAAAAAAAGCAGCTAAGAAAATTTTAAAAGAACGGTTGACAGGTTATGGTGCGTTATTGCACCAAGCTTTAGCTATAGAGATGGATAAACCAAAATCATGGGAATCTCAAATGTATTTAATTTACGCTATGGCTGCGACTAATTGCATAGATGAAATTCCATATTTGAAGTCATTAATTCTCAGGAACATTCCAACGCCAGTGACATATCGTTCCCTAGCTTTAGCCATTGTCTATCTAGATAATTCAGAAATAGAGAATTTATCTTTTGTTTATGAATCGTTAGAATCAAATAACTTCTTGCAAGCTGCAGGTGCTTGTGCTGCTATTTATATGAAAAAGATAGTGCTTAAAGATGATGATTTTAATAAAATTATGACTTATATCACTAAGGATATCTATTTAGAAAATTTAAAGGGGAACAATAGCTCCTTTTTATGTATATTTTGGCTGCATCTTATTTATATCCAGAAAATAACCGTAAGAAAATTGTAGACTTTTTCTCGTCAATTTAATGAAGAGCATATAAATACATTAATTAATGATGTGTTAAAAGGAAAGGACGGTAAACGTATTTGTCATTTTTAGAGGGAGTAATGACGTATGAATGTTTTTAATTATAAGCTTGATTCTACTGTGTTAACAACAAGTTATATCATTTCTGATAGACTTCCTATATTGCTGGTTTTTCATGATAATGATGATAGTGGTATTGCGTGGCAATTTCATGCAGGGAATGGGGATTATTCAGAGGATAAGCTAAAGTTAGTATCTCTTGGACAAATATTGGCAATTGATCCTACAATTAGTCAATTAGGTAACCTTCCTTTAGGTTATAAAGCAGTAAGAAAATCTATTAATGATAGATGGGAGTATCTTCCACAATAGCTGTGTATATTAATTTTTTTACTTTCCAGTTTTATTTAATAATGATATTTGCTCAGTAAAGCTAATGGTAGGCTATTTAATTAGATAAATAAAGCAATAAAATCTTTCTTACTATCTCAAATAGAATATATCTTAACAGCTTCATACGATGAACTTACTCAACTCTAAGCTAATTTATGGAATCTGGTTAAAAGATTAGAGTTGGTTATCACTGATAAAAATCATTTGATGTATAGAAAAAAAGTTATCAAATAATTAGATGATAAGTATTGTTACATAATTCTAAACTAGTATTTGTTATGAAGTATGTAAGGACGTTTGTGTGGCTTAATGATTCTATTGTTTTGCCAGTTAAACAGATAATAACTGCGATATAATTTCATTTTTATAATTTATTTATCTGAGGTTTTAACTGTACTTTTTATTAGTAGTCTGCTCAGTTGATTTACTGATTTGAAAATATCGATTAGAGGTAGGGTTAAAAAGTAAGCACATTAATATGCTTTGGATGATGCACTGGGTAATGATTTTTCCATTTGAATAAAGTTCATTATCAACGAAAATCATAATAAGTGAAATTACTGTGGAGAAAACAGCAATCCAGCGAGCGAGTTTTTTTCCGGAGAGTAAGCCTACTGCAATAAAAACAGGCATTGCTGCAAAACCAACTGAAACGATAATGGATAGCCATGAAGGTAAAAATGAGTAAGCATCAGCTAAATTTTGTAGGAATTGATCGGGAGTGTAAATAGCAAATGTCACATAGAGAAAACAGTATAATGCAGAGAAAATAAAATAAATTATGCTTGCAATGGTAACCGAAATAGGACGTTTCATAAGATATCCTTTAATAATTTTTATTTTGAGAAAAGTATTGAAAATAGCATAGGTTAAGCAACCTCATAATTAAGGGTGCTTAACCTGTTAGTTATTCATCTTTTTCGAAGGAAGAGAGTTTATTAATTTTTGGAAGCGTAAATAACATGAATAAAACGGTCACAACTGGAACGAGCATTTCAGGTACATGACCAAAAAGTGCAAGTGAAACGGCAAGAACTAGCACTACAATAACCATAAAAATGACAAATGGTTTCCATAAGAGTTTAAGAATAACGCTAGCTGGAGGTTTTTTAAACTTAATTTTCTTTTGGCAAGATGGGCATTGTTTGACGGCTCCAAGACCTTTAACTAGTCCTCCATGAATAGGGGCATTACAATGTGGGCAAGGTAGTGAAGGATTAAAAGCACTCATATTGAATTTCCTCTTTTGTTGATTAAAAAATAAATGTATCTCCTTATTATATAGGATAAATGTGAAATATTATAATTTTGAATATATAGAAAATAAAACTCAATTGGACACATTTGTAGACGTCAGTGCTAAGCTAAAATTTTTTAAATAGCTTTGATCTTGTGAAATCTGATAAGCTATGTCCGCTTAATCAAATATAAAAAGGAAAATAAAATGAAAAAAATTCTCTTAGTTTTATCATTATGTATGATGGTTTCAGCTTGTTCTGTTGGCGTTGGTGCCGGTGGAGGAAGTAATGGGGTTGGCGTAGGTGTCGGACTAAGTACTGGTTTGGGATTCTAATTTAGATGGAAGCAAAGTGCGGTCAAAAAATCTTATGTTTTCAAGAAAATTAGCAGAAATCGCTTGATCTTTTGATTTAGATCACTATAATACACCCTATATTTCGGACGCGGGGTGGAGCAGCTTGGTAGCTCGTCGGGCTCATAACCCGAAGGCCGTCGGTTCAAATCCGGCCCCCGCAACCAATAACAAGTTCAGTAAAAAAAGAACCCCAAGTTTGGGGTTTTTTTGTATGAGAAATTTAGAAACTGGGCTTAGGTTCATTGACGAACCTAACCCTTTTTTTATGTCTGAATTTTAAGATTAGGAGCAAAAATTGGCAACATTAGAACAAAAATTGCAAGAAATGCTTCAAGGTGCAGTAGAAGACTTAGGCTGCGAACTTTGGGGGATTGAATGCCAACGTGCAGGTCGTTTTATGACCGTACGTTTATTCATTGATAAAGAAGGCGGCGTAGGCGTTGATGATTGTGCTGATGTAAGTCGTCAAGTGAGCGCGATTTTAGATGTGGAAGATCCTATTGCGGATAAGTATAACCTAGAAGTGTCATCACCAGGTCTCGACCGTCCATTATTTACGCTTGAACAATTCCAACGTTATGTGGGTGAGGATATCGCCGTGCATTTACGTATTCCAGTTTTAGATCGTCGTAAATGGCAAGGTAAGTTGGAAAAAATTGAAAATGACATGTTGACACTTATTGTTGATGGTCAGGAACACGTTCTTATTTGGCAACATTCAAAAAGCCAATGTAATCGCAAAGTTTTAAAGGAGAAAAAGGAAAATGAGTAAAGAGATTTTGTTAGCTGCTGAAGCAGTATCTAACGAGAAGTTATTACCACGTGAAAAGATTTTTGAAGCATTAGAAAGTGCGATTGCGCTTTCTACGAAGAAAAAATATGACTATGAAACCGATATTCGTGTATCTATCAACACCAAAACAGGTGAGTTTGATACATTCCGTCGCTGGTTGGTAGTTGATGAAGTCAAAGTGCCAACCAAAGAAATTACATTAGAAGCGGCACAATTTGAAGATCCCAATATTCAACTTGGCGATTATGTCGAAGATCAAATTGAGTCTATCGCATTTGACCGTATTGCAATGCAAACTGCTCGCCAAGTTATCAGTACTAAAATTCGTGAAGCTGAGCGTGCAAAAGTGGTTGAGCAATTCCGTTCTGAAGAAGGCAAAATTGTTACTGGTACGGTGAAAAAAGTAAATCGTGAAAGCATCATTTTAGATTTAGGCAATAAAGCTGAAGCGGTGATTATGCGTGAAGATATGCTTCCACGTGAAAACTTCCGCCCTGGTGATCGTGTTCGTGGCGTGCTTTATAAAGTGAATCCAGAAAGCAAAACAGCACAATTATTTGTAACTCGCGCAAAACCTGAAATGTTAATCGAGCTATTCCGTATTGAAGTACCTGAAATCGGCGAAGAAATGCTTGAAATCCGTGGTGCAGCTCGTGATCCAGGTTCTCGCGCGAAAATTGCGGTGAAATCAAATGACAAACGTATCGATCCAGTTGGTGCATGTGTGGGTATGCGTGGTGCACGCGTTCAAGCGATTACTAATGAATTAGGTGGCGAACGTGTGGATATCGTACTTTGGGATGACAATCCGGCACAATATGTGATCAATGCAATGGCACCAGCTGATGTGACGTCAATCATTGTGGATGAAGATAACCACTCAATGGATATTGCCGTAAATGCAGATAATTTAGCACAAGCAATTGGTCGTAACGGTCAAAACGTACGTTTAGCGACACAATTAACCGGTTGGACATTAAACGTAATGACTACCGAACAATTAAATGAAAAACATCAAGCTGAAGATACCAAAGTATTAAATTTATTCATGGATAAATTAGGTCTTGATGAAGAGTTTGCTCAAATCTTGGTAGATGAAGGCTTTACTTCTTTAGAAGAAGTAGCTTATGTTCCTGTGAGTGAACTTACTGCAATTGATGGTTTAGAAGATGAAGATCTTATCGAAGAATTACAAGGCCGAGCAAAAGATGCAATTACTGCAGCCGCTGCCGCAGAAGAAGAAGCCTTGAAAAAAGCGAATATCGAAGATCGCTTATTAAATCTTGAAGGCATGAATCGTCATATTGCCTTTAAATTAGCTGAAAAACAAATTACTACACTTGAAGAACTTGCAGAGCAAGGTGTAGATGATTTAGCTGATATTGAAGAATTAACCGCAGAGCAAGCCGCTGACTTTATTATGGCTGCTCGTAATATTTGCTGGTTTAGCGAAGAGTAAGGAGTTTAATGATGACTGAAGATGTAAAAAATGCGGATGCAAATGCACCGAAAAAACTAAGTATTCAACGCAGAACAAAAACAACTGTAAGCAGTGCTACTGCTGGTGGTAAAGCAAAAGCGGTACAAGTTGAAGTACGTAAAAAACGTACTGTACCAACAGATGCCGCTAAAAAAGCGGAAGAAGCAGCAAAATTAAAAGCCCAGCAAGAAGCTGAAGCAGCTGAAAAGAAAGCAGCAGAAGAAAAAGCACGTTTAGCTGCTGAAAAAGCGAAAGCCGAAAAAGCTAAGGCTGAAGCAGAAAAAGCTGCGAAACCAGCACCAAGTGCGGTTGAAAATAAACCTAAATCTGTTGATCCTGAAAAAGAAAAACGTAAAGCGGAAGAAGCTGAACTTCGTCGTAAAGCGGAAGAACTTGCTCGCCAAAAAGCAGAAGAGCAAGCACGTAAAGCAGCTGAAGACGCTAAACGTTATGCTGAGTCTGACTCTTCAAGTAATGATAGTTCATCAGAAGATTACACGGATTATAATTTAAGCTCTCGTTATGCTTTAGAAGCAGAAGACGAAGAAGAACGTCGTAAAGAAAATCGTGGTCGTGGCAAAAATAAAGTGGCTAAAGCGAAAAAAGAACGCGATGACGTGAAAGGCACTAAAAATGAGCGCGAATCTAACCGTAAAAATCAAAAAGACGGTAAATTCGGTAAAGGTAAAAATGGTAAGAAAGGTGCCGCATTACAGCAAGCTTTCACAAAACCTGTTCAGGTTGTGAAACAGGATGTTGTTATTGGTGAAACGATTACCGTTGCAGAATTAGCGAATAAAATGGCAACCAAAGCGACTGAAATAATCAAAGCAATGATGAAAATGGGCGAAATGGTAACCATTAACCAAGTGCTTGACCAAGAAACTGCGCAATTAGTGGCTGAAGAATTAGGCCACAAAGTGATTCTTCGCAATGAAAATGAACTTGAAGAAGAAGTATTAGGCGATCGCGATGTTAATGCTGAAAAAGTAACTCGTGCACCGGTTGTGACCATTATGGGTCACGTTGACCATGGTAAAACTTCATTGCTTGACTATATTCGTAAAGCGAAAGTTGCAGCAGGTGAGGCAGGTGGTATTACTCAGCACATTGGTGCGTACCACGTAGAAATGGACGACGGCAAAATGATCACCTTCTTAGATACCCCGGGACACGCCGCATTTACCTCAATGCGTGCACGTGGTGCGAAAGCAACGGATATCGTTGTACTTGTGGTGGCGGCAGATGATGGTGTGATGCCTCAAACCATTGAAGCGATTCAACACGCGAAAGCAGCGGGTGCGCCTTTAGTAGTTGCGGTGAACAAAATTGATAAACCAGAAGCAAACCCAGATCGCGTAGAGCAAGAATTACTTCAACACGAAGTGATTTCTGAGAAATTCGGTGGTGATGTACAATTCGTGCCTGTTTCTGCGAAGAAAGGTATGGGTATCGATGATTTATTAGATGCTATCTTACTTCAATCAGAAGTACTTGAATTAACGGCTGTAAAAGACGGTATGGCAAGCGGTGTTGTGATTGAATCTTACCTTGATAAAGGTCGTGGTCCAGTTGCAACCATTCTTGTTCAATCTGGTACATTACGTAAAGGTGATATCGTACTTTGTGGTTTTGAATATGGTCGTGTTCGTGCAATGCGCGATGAAAACGGTAAAGAAATCGATGAAGCGGGTCCATCTATTCCTGTTGAGGTGTTAGGTCTCTCAGGTGTACCAGCAGCGGGTGATGAAGCAACCGTAGTGCGTGATGAGAAAAAAGCACGTGAAGTAGCATTACACCGTCAAGGTAAGTTCCGTGAAGTAAAACTTGCTCGTCAGCAAAAAGCTAAACTTGAAAATATGTTTAGTAATATGACTGAAGGTGATGTGGCTGAACTGAACATCATCGTGAAAGCAGACGTACAAGGTTCTGTGGAAGCGATTATTCAATCGTTACAAGATCTTTCTACTGATGAAGTGAAAGTGAAAGTAGTGGGCTCTGGTGTAGGTGGTATTTCTGAAACTGATGCAACCTTAGCTGCGGCTTCTAATGCGATTATGGTCGGCTTTAACGTACGTGCGGACGCTTCTGCTCGCCGTATTATCGAAGCAGAAAATATTGACCTTCGTTATTACTCGATCATTTATGAGCTCTTAAATGATGTGAAAGCTGCGATGAGCGGTATGCTACAACCTGAATTCAAACAAGAAATCATCGGCTTGGCTGAAGTGCGTGATGTGTTCAAACATCCGAAATTTGGTGCAATCGCAGGTTGTATGGTGACCGAAGGTGTAGTAAAACGTAACAATCCAATCCGCGTATTACGTGATAACGTGGTAATCTTTGAAGGTGAATTGGAATCTCTCCGTCGCTTTAAAGATGATGTTGCTGAAGTCCGTAATGGTATGGAATGTGGTATCGGCGTTAAAAACTATAATGACGTAAAAGTTGGCGACCAAATCGAAGTGTTTGAAGTCGTTGAAATTAAACGTTCAATCTAATCGATAAAAAGAGCGGTCAAAATTCAACGTATTTTTGACCGCTTTTGTCATTGAGCTAAAAATGGAATCAATGTTTGGTTGGGCGGCTATCAATGCTATTTTGGTTGCTTATGGCTTTGGGCAGAAGAAATGGAAATTTCTAATTATCCCCATTGCTGTAAAACTTTGTTTTTGGATTGCAAGCATTTATCATGCCCAGTTATCCTATGAAGAACATGGGGCAGACTGGAGTCTAGTTGTTGTAGTGATGGATGTCATAATGAATGTTATCGCAGTACTCATTGGCGTGGGGATCGGTTTTATCCTTCGCCGAAATAAAACCAAATCAGAGAAATAATTTGTAAACTAATCAATGTAGGTAACACTTACTTAGTAAGAGAAATATTATGGTAAGAGAATTTAAACGCAGCGATCGTGTTGCACAAGAATTACAAAAAGAAATCGCCATCATTTTACAACGGGAAGTAAAAGATCCCCGTATTGGCATGGTAACCGTGTCAGATGTGGAAGTATCAAGCGATTTAGCTTATGCAAAAGTGTTTGTCACATTTTTGTTTGATCATGATGAGGTGGCGATTGCACAAGGCATGAAAGGGTTAGAAAAAGCAGCACCTTATATTCGTTCATTAGTGGGTAAAGCAATGCGTTTACGCATTGTGCCAGAAATTCGTTTCTTCTACGATCAATCCTTGGTTGAAGGGATGCGTATGTCTAATTTAGTAACAAATGTAGTACGTGAAGACGAAAAAAAACACGTTGAGGAAAATGACTAATGTCGAGACCTCGCAAGCGTGGGCGTGATATTGATGGTGTATTTTTATTAGATAAGCCACAAGGCATGTCATCGAATGACATTATGCAAAAAGTGAAACGCGTATTCCAAGCGAATAAAGCAGGGCATACCGGTGCGCTTGATCCATTAGCAACCGGTATGCTGCCTATTTGTTTAGGTGAAGCCACAAAGTTTTCACAGTTTTTGTTAGATGCAGATAAACGTTATGTGGTTACAGCAAAATTAGGTGAACGCACGGATACCTCTGATGCTGAAGGACAAGTGGTCGAAAAGCGTCCTGTTAATGTGGAAATATCACAAATTTTGACCGCACTTGAACAATTCCGTGGTGATATTTTGCAAGTGCCGACCATGTTTTCTGCATTAAAGCACAATGGGAAACCGTTGTATGAGTATGCTCGCGCAGGCATTACAGTAGAACGTGAAGCACGTCCTATCACGATTTTTGAGCTAAACTTTATCGAGTATCAAGCACCTTTTCTAACCTTAGAAGTGCATTGTTCGAAAGGAACCTACATTCGTACATTAGTGGATGATTTAGGTGAAGTGTTAGGTTGTGGTGCTCATGTGACAGTGTTACGTCGAACTGCTGTTGCGGATTATCCAACAGAAAAGATGATGACATGGGATGCTTTGCAGGCGCTTGCAGAGCAAGGTGATCTTGCACAACTTGATCAACATCTTTTACCGACAGATACAGCGGTCAGTAAATTACCCGCATTACAGCTAAATGCCGAGCAAAGTAAAGGTATCGGCTTTGGACAACGAGTCAAATTTGCTAATGAAGCAAAATTATATGGCCAAGTGCGATTGTTTTCTGACAAAAATATCTTTTTAGGCGTAGCTCTTGTAGATGATAACAATGTGATTCGTCCGCAGCGCTTGATTACGCAATCTCTCTAACTATTTGCCTTTCTTTTTTAATTCCAGTAATCTCACCTGTAACCTTTTAATTGCAATCTATGTAAATAAGATATTACAGGTGAATTATGGATGCTCTTAACCATTTACGTCAGGAAATTGATGCGCTCGATCGTGAACTGATTCAACTTTTCGCTAAACGTCTCGAATTGGTGAGCCAAGTAGGCGAAGTAAAGCACGAAAAAGGTTTGCCGATTTATGCACCAGATCGTGAATTAGCCATGTTACAAGCTCGCCGAGAAGAAGCGGCTAAAGCAGGAATTTCTCCACAGCTTATTGAAGATGTGCTACGTCGTTTCATGCGTGAATCTTATTTCAATGAAAACCAATTTGGTTTTAAAACCCTGAATCCAGCCATTAACAAAATTGTTATTGTCGGCGGTTACGGAAAAATGGGGCAGTTATTTGCGCGCTATTTGCGTGTCTCTGGTTATCCTATTTCTATTTTAGACCGAGATGATTGGGATGTGGCAGAACGCATTTTAACGAATGCGGATGTTGTTATTGTCTCAGTACCGATTGATCACACGTTAGAAACAATAGAACGTTTAAAACCCTATTTAACGGAAAATATGCTATTGGCGGATCTCACCTCTGTGAAACGAGCCCCATTGGCTAAAATGTTAGACGTGCATAAAGGGGCTGTGGTTGGGCTGCATCCCATGTTTGGTCCCGATATTGCGAGCATGGCAAAACAAGTGGTTGTGCGTTGTGATGGGCGCTTTAGTGAGCGTTATGAATGGTTGTTAGAGCAAATTCAAATCTGGGGTGCAAAAATTTATCAAATTGATGCTGCAGAGCATGATCACAATATGACGTACATTCAAGCATTACGTCACTTTTCTACCTTCGCGAATGGTCTGCATCTTTCTAAACAACCTGTCAATTTAAGCAACTTGTTGGCGCTATCTTCCCCGATTTATCGTTTGGAATTAGCCATGATTGGTCGTCTATTTGCCCAAGATGCGGCACTTTATGCGGATATTATTATGGATAAGCCTGAAAATTTAGACGTGATTGAAAGCTTGAAGCAAACGTATGAAGAAGCGTTACAATTTTTTGAAAAAGGCGATCGCCAAGGGTTTATTGATGCTTTCCATCAAGTGAGAGAATGGTTTGGGGAGTATTCCGATCAATTCTTGCAGGAAAGTCGTCAGTTATTACAACAAGCTCATGATTTACGACATGTATAAAATAAAAGTGCGGTTGATTTTCACCGCACTTTTGTTTTGTGATTTATTGTCTTGCTAAGCGTAAATTTTGCGGAATTTCCTCAAAGTTAGAACGGAATGGATTAATATCCAATCCACCACGGCGCGTATAGCGCGCATAGACGGTGAGTTTTTCTGGTTTGGCATAATGCATCAAATCACAGAAAATACGCTCAACACACTGCTCGTGAAACTCATTATGTTGACGGAAAGACACAATGTAGCGGAGAAGTTTTTCGCGATCGATTTGTTTGCCCACATAATGAATTTGCACAGTTCCCCAATCTGGCTGACTGGTGATAAGACAGTTAGATTTCAATAAATGGCTGACTAAGGTTTCCTCCACCACATTATCGGACGTGCAATTTTGCAAAATATCCGCATTAAATTCGTAGCTGTGGATTTCAATATCCTGCTCGTCAATGCAATCGCCCGTTAAAGTATCAATACGTTGTCCTTGATAGTGGGATAATGGATGTAAACGTACTTTGACCTCGCCTTGGGCACAAGCACTTAGATCTTCACACATCGTGCGTTCTACGCTAGCAAAATCAGCAAATTGACTTTGGTTAAAGCTGTTTAAATAGAGTTTAAAGCTTTTCGATTCAATTAAATTTTCACTGCGATAATCAATTTCCACATCGGCAATGGCGACTTGCGGCAAACCTTTTTGATTTAACCAGGAAATTTCATAGGCTGTCCAAATATCCGCCCCTTGGGTAAATGGCTGTTGTTCGGTTATACCTAAGCCATCGCGATTGAGTTTACGAGGCACGGGTTGTAACAAAGTGCGGTCATAATTTGCCGCATATTCTGTTGCTTGACCGAGTTTAAAGATTGAAGACTTTTATCTTGATAGTTCATTTGTTTTCCTAAATGACGAAAGCGTTATAAAAAATTCCACGACACATTCGAGACTAATCGACATTGGTCGCATTTAAAGTAAATTACATCAAATAGTGGCGTTTCTAATGCCCAATTACCACCACATTGCGGGCAACTGCGTTGTTGTTCAGATTCTAAAGAATGGCCTCCGACACGGTATAAATAATAATAGGTCGGTATGCCGCTTTCTTTTTCAATTTTAGCAGCAAGGTAGCGTCCATGTTTAGTAAGCGTGCTATTAACCTCGGCGATTTCATTTAGCGCTTCTTTTTCTAAAACCGAACCATTCATTTGCAGCTGATCGCAAGCCTGCCAATTCTCCTGCCATTTAATCAAATCTTGGCTTAAGTGCGGTTGATTTTTTAGTTGTTTATAGAGCGGAATTGGAGAAAAATCACCTCCGCTATGCAATGGCGAGCAGGATTGCAAATGTGTGGTGTAGAGCATTTGCCATGCTGGTTGGCTACATTCTGCGGTGCTGTCCGCATTTAAATCATCGGCAATAATTTGAAAACCTTGAAAATTTAGACCGCTCTTTTCAGCATGTTCCATCGCTTGATTCACAGATTGATTATTGTTTTTGGGTAAAAGGCTATCTTGCTCAGGGCAAATAACGCGCATCGCAAAACCTTGTTCGCCATCTTCTTCCGTTAAATAAAGCGGGATTTCACGGCCGATAATTTGTCCGTTATAACGCCATTGGTCGATGACTGCATTGAGCAAACGGCTTTGTTGGCCAATGTCGTTTTCTAAGGCGGTCAATTTAAAAAAGGGTTCGATCAGATACATAATTACAGATTGTGCAAGATTTCTTCAATTTGTTTTTAAACCGTTTAAGCGAGTTTCACTTAAGCGAGAAGCAATTCCAAGCTCATCAAAAAAATTGACGAATATTAAATTGTTGTAATTGGTTGCAGGGTTTGGCCATTGATATTTTGCAACAATAACCATAACAAACCATTCATAATGCGTGCTCCGCTGTAAGCTTGAAATTGAAACGTGCCGTCATTTTGTGGAATGGTCTTAAACCAAAGCCCCGCTTCGCAGCCTTGAATTGATCGCATTTGAGCCAATTCATCTAGAGAAGGTTGATGAAGATGTTTCCCCGCTTGAATAATGAAACGGTAACGATCTTCCCAATTTTTTGCCTGTTTAATGTTTTCTAGCATGCTAATAACTCTAAGGATTTATCTAATGCCGCAAAAAAAGCATCCACATCTTGCGGACTATTGTAAGGCGCAAAAGAAAGTCTTAATGTAGTACGCTCACCAAGGCGGGCTAAGTAAGGTTGAGCGCAATGTTCGCCAACACGCAACGCAATTTTTTGTTCACTTAATAGAGTAGCAAGATCTGAAGCCGCAATCCCATCAAAAACAAAACATACAACAGAACTTGGTTGCGGTGAATTGAATAAACGACAATTTGGATAGTTTTTTAACCGCACTTTACTTTGTTCAGCAAGAGCTACTGCATGCGCCTCGGCTGCTTGAAAATCCCATTTTTTGAGCCAATCTAACACCGCACCAAAGCCAATCACACCCGCAATATTTGGTGTCCCAGCCTCTAGTCGATAAGGCAAATCGGCAAAGGTAATACATTCATGGGATACGCGCTCAATCATTTTTCCACCGTAAAAAAGCGGTTGTAATAGGGAAAGTGAGCTCAATTTTCCGCTTAATACGCCAATGCCGTTTGGTCCATAAATTTTATGTGCAGAAAAGGCGATAAAATCCGCATCTAATGCCTGTAAATCAATTTGTATATGGCTAATAGCCTGAGCGGCATCTACTAAAACGAGCGCATTGCTATGTTGGCGGATTAGTCGAATTAAATGTTGGATATGTTGTTCCGTTCCCGTTACGTTGGAAACAAAATTGAGTGCCACTAATTTGGTTTTCTCATTTAAGGCTTTAATTAAGGCATTTTCATCAATTAGCCAATTATCCGAAATTGGCAGCACTTTAATTTTCGCGCCGCATTTTTTCGCTGTTTCGTGCCAAGTAACAAAATTAGCATGATGGTCCGCTTGGCTAATTAAAATCTCGTCATCTGCATGCAAAGAGGGGAGTAAACCGTTGGCAACCAAATTAATGCTATGAGTCGTCCCAGACGTCCAAATTACCGCTTTTTCATCTTCCGCATTAATTAAAGTTTTAACTAAGTGACGAGCATTTTCATATTGTGCTGTTTGTGCCGCTTCATACTGACTCCGATGTACGGAGCCTGCTGATTGATAAAAAGTAGTTGTCGCATCAATGAGTGCTTGTGGTTTTAATGCCGTCGCTGCATTATCCAAATAAACCACGGCATTTGGTGATTTAAAATAAGGGAATTCATTTTTAAATGATTGATAATCAAAAGCCATGGTTATCTCCGTGTTTGACTGCTTTTTTCTGTTTGCGCCATTCATAAGGGGCAACAAGATTGGGATCTCGCCACAAGCCGATTTTTTGCTGTTGGGCAAAGTCTTGTGCCTGGAAGTAGATTGGATTTTTAGCATATTGCGGATAAACCCAAGCCATGCCGTTTTTCACCATTTCTAAGTTGATATTTTGTTCTTGTAGATAAACCGTTGCCAAAATACGTTGGTAGCGATCATAACCGGAAACTGACAACGTCACATTTTGTTTGAAAACAAGCTGTGAAAGATATTGTTTGGCTTTCTTTCAAAATGGTTGGCCTTTTTCTGGAGCATCAATTTCTTGTAATCGCACTTTGAATTGTTTTTTAGTGGGTAAGAGGCAAGTCAGGGTGTCGCCATCACTTACGCCTACTACCCAGCATTCTACTTGGCGTTCTGCTGAGATTGAAAATTGCGTCCAAAGTGCGGTTGAAAATTATGGTTAAAAAAAATAAGAAGAATTTTTTTAATCATCTGGAATTTCTTTGATCTGCATCGCAAAAATTTAGCTAAAATAAATGGGTAATTTTAACAAAAAAAGCGTAAAATAAATTTTAATTATTATTAAAAAAAGTTGATAGAGGAAATATGTTACTCCAAAAAGGCGTTCAACTCGCTCGTTCGCTCATCATTTTATACATTATGTTACTACTCGGCAATTTGATTTCTCACTATATCCCCGTGGGGATTCCAGGCAGCATTTGGGGCTTGTTATTACTTTTTTTAGGTTTAACGACTCATGTAATTCACTTGGAGTGGATTTATTTCGGTTCTAGCTTGCTGATTCGCTACATGGCGGTCCTTTTTGTGCCTGTGAGCGTGGGGATTATCAAATATTATGATTTACTCGTGGCCCAGTGGAAAGTTTTACTTATTCCAAATATTCTCAGTACCGTTCTGACACTTTTAGTTATTGCATTTATAGGAAACTATTTATTTTATAAACAATCCTTTACCCATAAGCGTAAAAAAGTATTAGAAAGACGCAATCTTCAAGCTGACTAAGGTTTTATTATGCAGTATGCAATTTATCTTTATACCATTTTAACGATTTTTGGATTTTGGCTCGCATTACAAATCAGTAAACGTTGGAAATCCATGATTTTCAATACGTTCGTGCTCACAGTATCAATTCTTGTGCTGATTTTAGTAGTTGGCGATATTCCTTATGATGATTACATGGCGGGTAATGCGCCGATTAATAATTTATTAGGCGTGAGTATTGTTGCGCTGGCGCTACCGTTGTATGAACAACTTCGTCAAATTGCGAAACAGTGGAAAATTATTCTTTCTGTGGTGACATTGGCTTCTCTGTTTTCCATGTTTACCGGTGCCATTTTTGCGATTATTTTAGGGGCAAGCCCTGAAATGGTCGCGACCGTATTGCCAAAATCAATTACCACGCCAATTGCGATGGAAGTGTCTTCTCATTTAGGCGGTATTCCAGCCGTTACAGCCGTAGGCGTGATTGTTGCAGGTTTGCAAGGTTCGGTTTTTGGTTATCTCATCTTGAAAAAACTTGGTATCAAACAACAAGAAGCGGTGGGGTTATCTGTTGGTGCAGTTTCTCACGCACTCGGCACAGTAAGCTGTATGGAAGCTGATCCGAAAGCGGGGAGTTATAGTTCGATTTCTTTGGTACTTTGCGGTATTATGAGCTCAATTTTAGCCCCCTTAGTATTCAAAGTTATCCATCTATTTTTATGAGAACCCAATTAGCTGATTTTTGGACTGAACGTTTCCTTCCTGATCCGCCTCGCGAAAAAGATCACCGACCGCCATTTCGTCGTGATCGCGGGCGGATTTTACATTCCGCCGCTTTCCGTTGTTTACAAGCAAAAACACAGATTCACGCGGTAGGCGAAAATGATTTTTATCGCACGCGCCTAACTCATTCTCTAGAAGTGGCACAAATCGGTAGCAGCCTTGTTTCCCAATTAAAATTTGCGGAAAGTTATGTTGCTATTTCAGACCAGCTTCATATCGAAAAAAGTGAATTACAGAAACAACTCAAGCCTTTATTACCAAGCAATGATTTAATTGAAAGTTTGTGCTTTGCGCATGATATTGGTCATCCGCCGTTTGGTCATGGTGGGGAAGTAGCGCTCAATTATATGATGCGTAATCATGGCGGCTTTGAAGGCAATGCGCAGACATTTCGTATTATTACTAAACTCGAGCCTTATACTGAAACTGCTGGGATGAATTTAACGCGTCGTGCCATTTTAGGTGTGGTGAAATATCCGAATATTTTAGACCTGTCTTCACCGCAATATGCTCAGTTGCCGCATGCTGAAAACGCTGATCCGCGTTATGTCAAAATTAGCGATTGGAAGCCTGGAAAAGGTTTATTTCGTGATGACGTCACAATGTTTACTTGGTTGTTGCAAAACCTTTCTGAAAATGACCGCACTTTGTTTGGTTCATTTCAAAAAGTGCGGTCAAATCCTGCCGAGTTTTTAAAAACACAATTTAAATCATTAGATTGTAGCATTATGGAATTGGCGGACGATATTGCGTATGGGGTACATGATTTAGAAGATGCGATTGTGACTGGTGTAGTAAATCAACATCAGTGGCAAGAAGCATTGGCTGAACTTAAAACAATTCCTTCAGATTGGTTGGCAAAAAATATAGAGAAAGTTAGCCAACGATTGTTCTCCAATCATCATTTTGAGCGTAAAAATGCCATTGGGGCATTAGTGAATTTCTTTATTACCCATGTGCGTTGGAAAGTCACCGGCAATTTTGATGAGCCTTTGTTACGTTATAACGCGGAACTACCGCAAGATGTGATTGCGGCATTAAATGTGTTTAAAAAGTTTGTGTGGAAATACGTGATTCGTCATGTCGAAACACAACGTATTGAATATAAAGGCCAACGTATTCTCACGGAAATGTTCCAGATTTGAGTCTGACCCAGAACGTTTATTGCCAACGAATACGGCTAATCGTTGGAGAAATGCACCGGAGCAGGGAAAAAAACGTATTATTTGTGATTATATCGCGGGCATGTCAGATGCTTATGCCTTAAAGGTTTATCATCAGCTCTAAAGTGCGGTTATTTTTATTGATATTTTGAATTTATAGGACAATTTTGTGGCATTAATTAGTTTAACTAACGCTTATCTTTCTTTTAGTGATCACCCCTTACTTGATCATGCTGAACTTCATATTGAACCCAATGAGCGCGTGTGTTTGGTAGGGCGTAACGGTGCAGGTAAATCGACTTTATTAAAAATTATTGCACAGCAAGTCACGATGGATGACGGCAAAGTGCAGTATGAAAAAGATTTAGTGGTTTCACGTTTAGAACAAGACCCTCCTCGCCATGCTGAAGGGAATGTATTTGATTATGTGGCAGAAGGGATTGAACATTTAGCAGATTTGTTAAAGGAATATCACCATATTTCGCAAGAGTTGACACAAAATTACAGCGAACAAACTCTTAACCAGCTAGCACAAGTGCAAGCAAAATTAGAGTATGCCAATGGTTGGCAGTTTGAAAATAAAATCAATGAAGTCCTGCAAAAGCTCGAGTTAAATCCCGATACCAAATTAGCCGATTTATCGGGTGGTTGGTTGCGTAAAGCCGCTCTTGCTCGTGCGTTGGTGTGTAACCCCGATGTCTTGTTATTAGATGAACCGACCAACCATCTGGACGTAGATGCAATTGAATGGTTAGAAAACTTCTTATTAGAATTTACTGGAAGTATTGTGTTTATTTCTCATGACCGTTCTTTTATCCGTAAAATGGCGACTCGTATTGTCGATTTAGATCGCGGAAAATTAGTCTCTTATCCAGGTAACTATGATTTATACCTCATCGCTAAAGAGGAAAGCTTACGTGTCGAAGCATTGCAAAATGACCTTTTTGATAAGCGTTTAGCACAAGAAGAAGTTTGGATTCGTCAAGGGATTAAAGCGCGCCGTACGCGTAATGAAGGCCGTGTGCGCGCCTTAAAAGCGATGCGTGAAGAACGTCGACAACGTCGTGAGGTGATGGGTACTGCCAAGTTACAATTAGATAACTCAAGTCGTTCTGGCAAAATCGTGTTTGAAATGGAAGATGTGAGCTATGAGATTGAAGACAAACAGTTGCTCAAAGATTTCAGCACGACCATTTTACGTGGCGATAAAATTGCATTGGTTGGCCCAAATGGTTGCGGAAAAACCACGTTTATTAAACTTTTATTAGGTGAAATCAAGCCAACGAGTGGTCGCATTCATTGCGGTACAAAATTAGACATTGCTTATTTTGACCAATATCGTGCTGATCTTGATCCAGAAAAAACGGTGATGGATAACGTTGCCGATGGCAAGCAGGATATTGAAGTCAATGGCATAAAACGTCATGTCTTGGGCTATTTGCAGGATTTCTTATTTCCACCGAAGCGAGCCATGACACCCGTAAAAGCGCTTTCAGGTGGTGAACGTAACCGTTTGTTATTGGCTAAATTATTACTGAAACCTAATAATCTATTGATTCTCGATGAACCAACCAATGACTTGGATGTAGAAACCTTAGAATTATTAGAGGAAATTCTCACGGATTATCAAGGCACCTTATTGATTGTCAGCCATGATCGTCAGTTTATTGATAACGTCGCAACGGAGTGTTATTTCTTTGAAGGTGACGGCGTATTGAATAAATACGTAGGCGGTTTCTTTGATGCAAAAGGACAACAAGCTAATTACTTTGCCATGAAAGCAGAGCAAGAGACCCCAAAAGCCAAAAAAGAAGCACCAAAAGCACAGGAAAGTGCGGTTAAAAATGACGCTGTTTCTCAAAAGCCAAAATCCGTTAAACTTTCTTACAAAGAACAACGTGAGTTAGAACAGCTACCGCAATTGTTGGAAGAATTGGAAGAGAAAATTACCGCACTTCAAGCTGAAATTGGTGATCCTCACTTTTTCCAACAAGCCCATGATGTAACAGATGCGAAGCTTAAGGAATTATCAGACACCGAAGCTGAATTTGAAACGGCTTTCCTTCGTTGGGAAGAACTTGAAGAGAAAAAAACTCAAGCTGAAGCAAAATAGAGGATAGATAAAAAGAAACCGAGCTAAATAGCTCGGTTTTTTTATTAAATATTACTGATAAAAAAATTACCAAAATAATTACAGGTACCACAAATTTAACATAGTTAAACCAAATTGTGGTGAAGAGCGAATTTGGTGTCGGTGATAGTTCTTTTTTCGCATCGTCTTTTAATACGAAACCAACGAAAATGGCACAGCCAAGTGCGGTTAGCATAAAGAGAATATTTCCGCTGACGAAATCGAAAGCATCGAAAATGCTTTTACCAAAGATAGTGAAATCTTTCCAAAGGTTATCACCTAGAATTGATGGCACGTTACCTAATAAGAAATCCCCATTAAGGTAACAAAAATCGCTTTACCACGGCGCATTCTGAGTTTTTCTTGTAATGCGGTGATGATGACTTCGTAAATCGTGATTGATGTGGTTAATGCCGCAATAAGCAATAAACCGAAGAACACGATAGCAAAGAATTTACCCGCCCATAAATGTGAGAATACAATTGGTAAACTTTGGAAAACCAAGGTTGGCCCAGCGTTAGGTTCAATGCCGAATGTGAATAATGATGGGAAGATCATAAAACCACATAACACAGCGATAATAGTATTTGTGAAGCCTGTAATAACGGCTGTGTGAATAAGGTTTTCTTCTTTATTTAAATAGCTTGATAGAGTAATTAATACACCGAAACCAAGGCTTAATGCGAAGAACACTTGCCCTAATACGAAGATGAATAATTTAGGTGTGATTTTGCTGAAATCAGGTTTTAAGTAGAAAGTCACACCTTCCATTGCGCCAGGTAAGGTGAGGTTACGAATCACCATACCAATTAGGAAGATAAAGAGTAATGGCATTAAGTATTTAACGGAACGTTCAATCCCACCAATGATACCTTTCGCTAAAATAATGTAATTCACCGCCACGAACAGGAAGGTGTAAAGCATGATTTCCCATGGGCTGTTGCTGATGTGTAAATCGTAGAAATCTTTGGCCACTTCTTTTGTAATTGGGGCGCTAATATCAAGGGTGTTATTTATCAGACTAATGATATAAGACATCACCCAACCACCAAGCACCATATAATAGGCCATGATACCAAATGCACCTAGAAGCCCCATGTAGCCGATAATTTTCCAATATTTGGAAATGTTTTTACCTTTATCTTGGATTTTGTCGCCAAAGGCATCAATGGAATTCACACGCAAACGGCGACCGATGACGTTTTCCACTAAAATCATCGGGATACCAATCACAATCATCGCAATACAAAAGAGAAGTACGTAGGCACCACCGCCATTTTCACCCACTAAATAAGGAAAGCGCCATGTTGCCCCAAAGCCGACCGTCGCTCCCGCAACGGTGAGCACATAAGTTAGTCGGCTAGACCACGTTTGGCGAGATTGATTGTTTGTTGTCATAATATATTCCGTTTAATTGTATTCGTTTAATAATCTGTTTTTTCTTTGTATTCGCAGAGATCTTCAATGATGCAAGCACCGCAGCGAGGTTTACGGGCAATGCAGGTATAACGCCCGTGCAAAATAAGCCAGTGATGCACATCGACTTTAAATTCTTTAGGCACAACTTTGAGCAGTTTTTCTTCTACTTTTACCACATCTTTACCAGGGGCAAAATTCGTGCGGTTGCATACGCGAAAAATATGCGTATCCACTGCAATAGTCGGGTGGCCGAAAGCGGTATTTAATACCACATTCGCTGTTTTTCTGCCAACACCCGCAAGGGCTTCTAAGGCTTCACGGCTTTCAGGTACTTCGCCGTTGTGTTTCTCAACTAAATCACGACAGGTTTTAATAATATTTTCTGCTTTGCTGTTATAAAGCCCGATGGTTTTAATGTATCCTTTTAAACCCTCTAAGCCAAGATCTAAAATAGCTTGTGGTGTATTTGCCACAGGGAATAATTTTGCCGTCGCTTTATTGACACTTTTATCGGTGGCTTGGGCCGATAAGATCACGGCGATGAGTAATTCGAAAGGCGAATTATACTCTAATTCCGTGGTGGGATGCGGGTTTTGCTCCCGAAGTCGAGTGAGAATTTCAATTCGTTTAGCTTGGTTCATTTTTTCATATCAATTCGGTTTTTAATCGCCAATAGGATGCCTAATCCAATAAATGCACCTGGCGGAAGAATAAAGAGTAAAAAGCTACTATCCGTTTGGTAAATATGTAATGTAAGGAATTTCGCACCTTGGCCAAATAAATTTTCAATGCCCTCAAAAAGGGTACCTTGACCTAAGATTTCACGTAACGCACCTAATACAGTGATACTTAATGCCATGCCTAATCCCATTGAAAAACCATCCCAGGCAGCATGTGCAACGCTATTTTTAGAGGCAAAGGCTTCTGCACGACCAATCACAATACAATTGGTCACAATTAAAGGAATAAAAATCCCGAGTGCTTGATAGAGCGTATAGGTATAAGCGTTCATCAATAATTGCACCACGGTTACGGTGGTGGCAATAATCATCACATAAATTGGAATACGAATATCATGAGGAATTTGCTTACGAAAGAGCGAAACAACCGTATTGGTACAGGTTAAAACCAACATGGTTGCAAGCCCTAAACCTAAGGCATTTGTTGCCGTACTTGAAACAGCCAAGAGCGGACAAAGCCCTAATAATTGCACGAGGGTTGAGTTGTTTTTCCATACGCCCTGAATAAAGATTTCTTTCCAAACAGAAGGCGTTTGAGTTATTTCTTCTGAATTTTCAACCGCACTTTGCTCATCAAGTGCGGTCGTTTTTTTCGGTTAAATCAGTCATAATAAAGTATCCTATTGCGCGTATTTTTTTGCCATCTCGTTGAGTAATGCTTCATTTTCAAGCATCACGAGAGCAGAGCGTTTTACTTGATTCACAATCGCGCGTGGCGTAATGGTTGCGCCAGAGAATTGATCAAATTTACCGCCATCTTTTTTGACTGCCCAATCTTTTAGGCTTTCAGGTACGATAACCTGGTTTGTAAAACTCAAAATCCAGTCAGAAATGCGAAGTTCGATTTTATCGCCCAATCCTGGAGTTTCATGATGTTCGATGACTCGCACACCTAACACTTCACCTTTGGGTGTAATCCCCACTAATAAACGGATATTCCCTGAATAACCATCTGGCGCTGTGGTTTCATAAGCATAGGCTGTTGGCACATGATCTTTGATCGCAAAATAGACTTTTTGAATACCTTTGAGTTTATCTTGCTCGGGCGTCTCCACGCTTTCAAGCAAGCTATTATTAAAATAATTTTGAGGGATTACTTGGAGCAATAAGGCTTTTTGGTGTTCAGCCATGGCTTCATCAATTTTATCTTTTGTCAGCATATAAATGCCTGCAGAAACAGCGGTACATACAAGCGCAATGAAACCTAATAACAAACCAAAACGGGAGGTGACTTTAAAAATACCCATTATTTACTCCCTTTTGTAAAGTGGCCAGCTACACGAGGGCGGGTATAGTGATCGATAAGTGGTACACAAATATTACTTAATAAAATCGCAAATGCCACGCCGTCAGGGTAGTTTCCAAAGTAACGAATGAGGTAAACCAATAATCCAACCAAAGTACCAAATACAAGCTTACCACGGGGTGTGATTGAGGCTGTGACAGGATCGGTCGCAATAAAGAATGCGCCGAACATCATGGCGCCGCTAAAGAGTTGGCTAATCATACTTAAATGATGATGACCTGACATAGCAGTGATTGTTGCTAAAGTCACAAAGGTCACGAGCATTGAAACGGGAATTTGCCAGTGAATTTTTTTCTTTAAAATTAATACAATCCCACCAAGCATGAATGCTAAATTAACCTGCCACCAACCTTCAGCAAAGTCAGTCCCGTTTTGTAATAAAATCGGTAATTTTACAAAATCATGGAATACGCTTTCATCGCCTTGATGTAAGTTATAGAAGATTTTTGCACTGTCTAATGGTGTCGCTTGTGTAATTCCATCAATGGAATGAACAAGTTGACTCAAACTAAATCCATCAGTGGTTAAGCCTGTGAAAATTAAAGAAAGCGAATCCTCAAATGTTGGGGGTTCATTCAATAATGAAATAGGCGGCATCCAACTTGTCATTTGTAGAGGGAAAGAAATCAATAACACCACATAACCCACCATAGCCGGATTAAATGGGTTTTGTCCCAAACCACCATAAACATGTTTACCGAGAATAACAGCAGAAAGCGTACCAATTAAAATCACCCAATAAGGTGCATAAGGCGGAATCGCCATCGCTAAAATTAAGGCAGTAAGCACCACGCTAAAATCTGAAATATAGACAAGATTTGGCTTATTACGCAATTTGGTCACAATAAACTCAAGCACTAATGCGAAAGAAATAGCCAAGGCGGATTGCACCAAAACACCCATTCCAAAATAATAAATCTGTGTGAGCAGAGCAGGCAGCATGGCTGCAATCACCCATAACATAATACGGGCGGTTAATTTGCCTGAATGGGTATGAGGCGAACTCACCATTTTCTTAAACATAATCTTTTCCTGCGTTATTCTGTTTCTTTGGCCGCTTCAGCAGCCGCTTTTTTTGCTTTAGCTCTTGCTATGGCTGCTGCGATAGCGGCTTTTTTCGGATCAAGTGCGGTTGGGTTTTCATCCGTTTTTTCGACCGCACTTTCAGTTTCATGTGTTGTAACTGCTTCACTTTGAGCGGCAGCTTTCTTGGCTTTAGCTCTAGCAATGGCTGCAGCTACTGCGGCTTTTTTCGGATCAAGTACGGTTGGATTTTCATCTGTTTTTTCGACCGCGCTTTCAGTTGCATTTGTCGCAACTGTTTCACCTTGAGCAGCAGCTTTCTTGGCTTTAGCTCTAGCAATGGCTGCAGCTACTGCCGCTTTTTTCGGATCAAGTGCGGTTGGATTTTCATCCGTTTTTTCTACTGCGCTTTCAGTTGCATGTGTTGTAACAGTTTCACTATTAGCGGCGGCTTTTTTTGCTTTTGCTCTTGCTAGAGCTGCAGCAACAGCTGCTTTCTTCGCATCTTTTTCATCGGTTTGTGACGTTGTTGCATTTGTCACAGTATTTGTATCTGTCTGCGCTTGTTGTTTAGCAAGACGGCGGGCTTTACGTTGCTCCATGAGCTCATGGTTATCTGGTAAGATTTCGCCTTTCTCAGATACGATAGTTTTCGTTTCTTTGCTTATTGATGAGTTTGCTTGTTTTGCTTTCAAGCGTTCTAACGCAGCTTTAACTGGGTCTTCACCTTTTTGTTTTGCAAGCTCTTCACGGCGAGCTTCTGCAGCACGTTGTGAACGTGCTTTACGCTCTTGTTCTTCACGCTCCATACGAGCTTGTTTGGCTTCAAAACGGATTTTAGCCTCTTCAGCTTTTTTCGCTTTTTCTTTAATTTCCCAAATTTTGGCTTTTTCCTGACGGAAATATTGAATAAGCGGAATATGGCTTGGGCAAACATAAGCACACACGCCACATTCAATACAATCTTTTAAGCTGTATTCTTCAGATTTTTGATGATCTTCACTGCGAGCATACCAATAAAGTTGCTGTGGCATTAAGTTAACAGGGCAAGCGTCAGAACAAGCAGAGCAGCGAATACAAGATTGCTCCGGTTCGGGTTCACCATATTCAAAATGATCAGGTGCTAATAGACAGTTAATTAATTTAGTGACGGGCGCATTGAGATCAGAAAGTTGCAATCCCATCATTGGTCCGCCTGCAAAAACAGGGAAGCGTTCATCATATTGATAGCCAACTTGCGCCAATAAGTGATCAACTGGTGTACCTAAGCGAACCCAGTAATTGCCTTTCTCGAAAATTTTATCACCCGTAAGCGTGACGACACGCTCAATTAAAGGCTCATCATTAATGACCGCTCTTTTTATCGCAAAAGCCGTGCCGACATTATGCATTAATACGCCAATATCGTAAGAACGTCCGCCACTTGGCACTTCCATGCCGGTAAGCAAATAAATCAGCTGTTTGGCTGCACCGGATGGATATTTAGTCGGAATAACGCGCAATTCAATGTCATTTGCACCATGTAGTGATTGTTGAATAGCCTGAATCGCTTCAGGTTTATTGTCTTCAACTGCAATCACCACTTTTTCAGGGCGTAAGATATAACGTAAGATGCGAATCCCTTCGATCATTTCATCCGTGTAATCACGCATTAAGCGATCATCACAGGTAATATAGGGTTCACATTCTGCGCCGTTAATAATTAAGAGTTTAACTTTCTTTTCAGCCGATTGGATTTTGGCGGCAGTCGGGAATACTGCACCACCTAAGCCGGCAACGCCTGCTTGATAAATGCGATCAATAAGTTGTTCGACAGGTTGTGTGAAAAATTCTTCAAGTGGAAATTGCTCACGCCATTTATCCAAACCATCCGCTTGAATATGAATCATGTCCTCGGTTAAACCAGAAGGATGAGGTGCAACATGTTTTCCAATAAATTTTACAATACCAGAAGTTGGGGCATGAACAGGCAAGATTCTTAAGTCATCACCTTGTGTCAAAGGTTGGCCTTTTAGGACATAATCGCCTTCTTTAACTAATACATTTCCTGCAGTGCCAGCATGTTGTTTAATCGGCACATAAAAATCATGAGCAAGTTCTGATTGCTGAATTGGGGATTGGTTTGATTGAGATTTCATTTCAGGTGGATGAATACCGCCTTTAAAATCCCAAATCTTGCCGGATTTAAATCTCGTTAATACATCAGCCATGTGATTCCGACTCCCCAACCACTAATTTTTTCTCGATTTCTGTGGTATTTACAACCGGAATGACTAATTTAGGATCAAACTTCCAGTTCCAATTATCAATATCTTTTTTCACTTTAATCATGGAAATACAATCTGTCGGACAAGGTGCGACGCAAAGTTCACAGCCTGTACAGAGATCGGCAATAATGGTGTGCATAGCCTTATTCGTGCCAATAATCGCATCAACAGGGCAGGCTTGAATACATTTAGTACAGCCAATACACATATTCTCATCAATAAAGGCAACCATTTCTTCTGGTTCAGCGACATCATCCATTGCGGGTACATCAACACCCATGATTTCGGCAATTTTTACTACCGTTGGGCGACCACCAGGCACACATTTTGTGATAACGTCACCATTGGCAATCGCTTCGGCATAAGGCTTGCAACCAGGATAGCCGCATTGCCCACATTGGCTTTGCGGTAAGATGGCATCAATTTTTTCAACGATAGGATCAGCTTCGACTTTTAATTTAATCGAAGCAACGCCTAAAATCGCACCAAAAATTAAAGCGAGAATGGTTACTGAAATTAAGATAAACATTATTTTTTAGTGTTATTCCAAAATAAGCCGAGAAAAATCACTGTTACAGTAATAAACATTAAGAGATAAATCATTTTACTAACCCGGCGAAGCCCATAAAGGCGAGAGACATCAAACCGGCCGTAATTAACGCAATAGACGAGCCACGAAACGTAATGGGTACATCTGCAGCAACTAAACGTTCACGTAAGGCCGCAAATAAAACTAAAACTAACCCGAAACCTAAAGACGCACCAAAACCATAAATGACAGATTCTGTTAAATTGTGTGCCAAATTCACGTTTAATAATGCCACACCAAGTACGGCACAGTTTGTGGTAATCAGCGGTAAGAAAATCCCTAATAAGCGATAAAGAGATGGGCTTGTTTTATTGATCACCATTTCGGTAAATTGAACCACAACGGCAATCACTAAAATGAAGACTAACGTGCGCAAGAATGTGGCGTTTAGCGGCATTAAAATATAATTATCGATTAAATAAGAACACAGTGATGCTACAGTTAATACAAATGTCGTAGCAAGCCCCATACCAATCGCCGTTTCAATCTTTTTGGACACGCCCATAAATGGACAAAGTCCTAAGAATTTGACCAAAACAAAGTTATTGATTAATGCGGTGCTGATAATGAGTAGAATGTAATGTGTCATTGCGTCTAAATTTATTTTACATAAGTGGCGTATTATCTCTATTTATCGCACTGAGAACAATAAAAAATTTGGGTTAGTGCGGTCAGTTTTTCCTTTGTTTTTTATTTGGTAATGGATTCTTTCTGACTATGTTGGAAATAGCGATACAGCTGAGGCAACAATTGAGAAATCAAGTTAAGTTGCTGATATGGTAACGCAAAAGCCATATCTGCTTTAGTTTGATTTTCATCCAACTGAATTTCTTTTAGGCTTTGCTCGATATTACCTTGTAGTTTGGCAAAGATTTCAGGACGAAGCTTTTCAATATTTTCCAGCGTATATAAAACCTTTTTCGCGACAGGATAAAAGTCTGCTAAAAATTCTGTAGTTTGCTGTAACTGCGTCATTTTATAGCGATATGCCCCTAAAGCAGAAATATAACTCAACAGAGAATAATTCATTTCTAACAAGTCAAAACCTTCCTGCAAATAGGCTTGATATTTCTTCGGTTCATTATTCATATTGGAAACCGTTGTGCTCAGTGCTGCCGCATATTGATGAGCATTACGGCGTGCAATACGGTATTTCAAATCATCGCTTTTACCAAATTGTAGTTGGCTGATGATGTGCAATAAATATTGTGCATCACTTTGAATCGCTTGGCGGCTCACTTTATCGAGTTGCAGATATTTCCAATCCGGCCATAAATAAGAAACCGCAAACCATGCAATGGCTGAACCTAATACGGTATCGATGAGGCGAGGAAAGAGCGCCGCCTGAGTATCAAATCCCATCACATCAAAGCTGATCAACACTTGCAGCGTAATAAAGAACGTGGAGAAACTGTAATTATTACTTCGGAAGAAGAAAAACAGCGTACTGGTCACCACCATTAAGCCAAGCTTCATCTCTAATGTAGGGTTGAGGTAAGGCAATAAAGAGCCAATAACCACCCCTAAAATCGTACCTACAATACGCTGACGTAACCGCACTTTTGTTGCCGAATAGTTTGGTTGACACACAAATACTGCTGTAAGCAAAATCCAGTACCCTAAATTAAATTGGAAAAATTCAACAATGGAGCAACATAAAAATACCACGATAGACAAACGTATAGCATGACGGAAAAGTGGTGATTCGAAGGTAAAATTACTTCCAATAACTGAAAGAATATTTTTTAGGCCTGTAATTTGCTCAGTATGGATTTGTGCCGTTTGATCATTTTCACTGGTTTCTTGCTCAAGCTGACGTAGCTGCCAGTTAATACTTTTCAGATTATCAATAAGCGTTTGAAGGGCGAGTAAAACATTGTTTTGTTCAGCGTGTTCTTTGCTATAAAGTTCAAGAGATTGAATTGTGCCCATTAATGCTTTTTCTACGCGAATATTATAGTGATAAGGCGTATTTTGACGTAGACAAGCAGTAATATCATGACAAGCTTGAGCTTGTAATTCGAGCAAGCGTTGAATACGGAAAATTAAATCTATATTTTTGAGTTGCTCTGCAATTTGTCGATAATCAAAATATGTGGAATTCGCACGTTCATGAATGTCTTGCGCCGCAAAATAATAGCGAATCATACGTTGTGTGCGAGCATGTCGATGTTGTCCACGAATGCGATAGAAAAGTGCTGTTCTTGCTTGGTTAAAGGCATCCACCACGTTGGTGTTTTTCATCGCAAAATTAAGATGTTTTTTCTCGATTTCATCAATTTCATCAGGATCAAAAAATTCTGATTTGGCATCTAAATAATTACCTAAGGCGCAAAAAGCTTTCGCGACACTTTCTTGGACAGGACGGTTTGGGAAAAAGAGATAGACGATGATGGTCACAATACTGTAGAGCAAAGTGCCTAATAAAATCATCACAGGATTGATAAACCAGCTTGCAGAATTATCCGGTGCATAAGTGAGGGTAGTATAAATGGCTACCACCAGTGTACCAAAAGCAATAGTGCGATAACGTTCACCTACAGCGCCAACCATCGTAAATAAAAAGGTGATGATGGTCATCAACAATACATATTGGATAGGTTGACCAATATTAAGCTGAACGATGAAGGTTGAAATAGAAAAGGCAATTAATGTGTAAAAGATATTTTTTAATCGTCCAGTGAGGCGATTATCTAAATCCACCAAACCGCCTGCAATAATCCCTAAAATTAACGGCATGGATTGCGTGGAAATATCAAAAAACCAGACACCGAACGCTGCGATATTCACTGCAATAAAAATAGGTATTGAAGCGATTATTTTTGCATTAAGCCATTGGTTCATGTTGAATCCTTGCTTATTGTGTGACTAAAAATTGGATGATAAAAAAGTGAGCGGGAAGGCTCACTTCTTTATCAAAGAGCGGTTAAAAAACGATTATTTTTGTTTTTTCGCCCAGTTTAAGAAACGAGTTTGAGTTTCTTTATCGGCTTGTTGGAACCAGTATTGTAATTGTTGTTCAGCAACGTTTTCACCTTGTACAACAACTTTGCCTTTCGCAGCTTTTCCTGACGCTGCAGGCATCATTCCAACTGCAGGAGCAGCTAAAGCAGAAACTGCTGCTGGCGCATTTGATGCATTATATTCAGCTAAATCGTTAACAATATTAGCCGCTGGGAATAAACCTTCTTGTTTTAAAGTATCGATTTTAGCATCAATCAAATTACCTGATTTTGTTTTAACAGTAATTTGTGGTTGAGCATTGAATTTCTCACCATCTTCTTTGGAGCGAATTTTTTCTGCAGATACCACAACATCATCAGCAGGACTTTGGAAAGTCACAATAATTGGGTTAGATTCAAAAAGCGCTTGGCTAGAGCCAGAGCCTACGATTTCGCCTAAACGAACAACAACTTGTTGTGTTTGGTTTGCTTCAGCGTTGAATGATTTTTTTTCTTTTAGAATGGATTTGCTAGCTTTTTGGCCGTTGATAGCAAGAAATTCAAGGTTTGATGAAGTGGTTACCATGCCAGCTAAGCTACTCGTACTGACAGCAAGCGCAACAACACCTAAAGCAAACTTACATAATTTCATAATTACTCCTTTTATTTTTTGAATGAAATTAGATGGTTGTAATGCTATGCTAAATTTTAAAAAATGGGAATAGGAAAGTGCGGTTAATTTTTAAAAAGTTTTTGTAATAAAGGAGCAAATCATGGCAAAACGATTTGTTGTATATGGTCGAGTACAAGGGGTAGGATTTCGTTATTTTACTTGGAAAGAAGCTGAGAGAATTGGTATTAAAGGCACCGTCAGAAATTGTGTCGATGGAAGCGTGGAAATTGTTGCCGAAGGTAATGACGAACAACTACAGGATTTTTATAATTGGTTAAAAGTCGGCCCAAGAACTGCAAGTGTTGAACGAGTTTTAGAGGATAATATTGAAAATAAACGCTATCCTGACTTTTCTATTATTCACCGTTAAAACTGACCGCACTTTACAGCGTTAATTGATGCTCGTAGAATACGCCGCTTATTTATAAATAGGAAAAATTATGCGTAATCAAACAAAACTTCATCTTCAACAATTACAGCTTGCTATGCAAAAGCTTGATTTATGGCAAGCGGTTCCGCCTTCACAAGACGCTTTTTTAAGTGAAGAGCCTTTTGCGATTGATACCATGTCACCAGAAGAATGGTTGCAATGGATTTTTATCCCAAGAATGTTCGCATTACTTGAAAGCGGGGCAGATTTACCTTCACAAATTGCGGTGTCGCCTTATTTAGAGGAAGCATTTAAAGAAGCAGAAGAAGATTTTTTAGTGGAATTATTAACACCGTTACGTGAATTAGAAGCCTTATTACAAAATCAATAAATGTTAGAAATTTTATATCAAGATGAATATCTTGTAGCTGTCAATAAACCAGCAGGCATGTTGGTGCATCGTAGTTGGCTTGATACTCATGAAACGCAATTTGTGATGCAAACATTGCGCGATCAAATCGGGCAGCATGTTTTTCCTATTCATCGATTAGATCGTCCCACATCAGGTGTATTGCTATTTGCCTTAAATAGTGAAATAGCAAATTTAATGTGTCAGCAATTTGAACAGAAAACGGTGCAAAAATCTTATTTAGCGATTGTGCGAGGTTATTTGCAAGGCGAAGGACGGATTGATTATCCCCTTAAAATCCAATTAGATAAGATCGCCGATAAATTTGCACAAGAAGATAAAGCGCCTCAAGAGGCGGTGACGGATTATGAAGGCTTAAAAATTGTGGAAATACCTTATGCGGTTGGGCGTTATCAAACCACGCGATATTCATTAGTGAAGCTAGTTCCCCAAACAGGTAGGAAACATCAGTTACGACGTCACATGAAACATATTTTTCATCCTATTTTAGGTGATACACAATATGGTGATTTACATCAAAATCGTGCTTTAACAGAATATTCTGGCTGTCAGCGTTTATTTTTACACGCAGATACACTTATTTTTGAGCATCCTATTCATTTAATCAAAATAGAAATTAAGGCTGGTTTAGATGAACAATGGGAGCACGTGATGGAATTATTTAATTGGTCAATTTAACGAGAAGAAATAATGTTAGATATTAATTTAACCCATGAACAACAACAAAAAGCAGTAGAACAAATTCAGGAATTAATGGCACAAGGAATTAGCAGCGGTGAGGCAATTCAAATTGTGGCAAAAGCATTACGTGAAATTCATCAAAAAGATGAGAAAGAGACTTCTGATAATAAATAAGTAAAAATTTTGTGATCAATGTATCATTTTTAAAGTTTCGTTGTTGCATAAAAAAATAAAATGTTTGAATATATTTCCAATTGAGGTGATAAGGCATGAGTCTTATTGTTTTTAAGTATTAAGGGCGAAGCCTATAGAGGTCTACTATGGAAATTGGTGTAGTAAAATGGTTTAACAACGCAAAAGGATTTGGGTTTATTTCTGCAGAAGGCGTGGATACAGACATTTTTGCACATTATTCAGCGATTGAAATGGATGGTTACCGTTCATTAAAAGCAGGTCAACGTGTGCAATTTGAAGTGATTCACGGCGACAAAGGATCTCACGCCACAAAAATTATTCCGATTGCGGAATAGGCGAAACGCTAAAACGTTTCAAAATCTTCTCTATTTAGCATAATCAAAAGCCAAGGTTTCGACCTTGGCTTTTTTTCATCTTATTTATTCAGCAAATTTTTTAAACCGGCTTTCATTGCTGTCATTTGGCTTTCATATAATGCTTTGCTTTCACGTTCATCAATCATATAAGTGATGGTTTCAGAAAGTGTCATTTTCATTTTTCGTGAATATTTAGACAAACGAAGCCAAACACCATATTCTAAATCAATAGATTTTTCTTCGTTGATTGTTTTTCTGCATTAAAAAAACGTTTCCGTCTTGCTCGAATAGCCTGATCAAGCTTAATAGGTAAATCAAGAGAAAGGTGATTTTTAATCCATTCCTCGATTTTTTCAGGATAATTCTGACATTCTATTAATTCTTGAACTTTGCTTTCTTCTAAGCTTTTTTCTTCGTAACGGGTAATTTTTTCCCCTTCGCGATGTTTGCGAATGAGATAAATCCATTTCCAGTTTGCTTCTTGGTTTTCTAATTTCTGATATTTCATCGTTTTATTATACTTTTTAGTGACGTGGTAACCTCATAAATATACGCGCTTTAAACAAAATTTTCCAGTAGATTTTTATAACGGATTTTCACTCAGTGTGAAGTGTGCGATAATACCGCCAATTTAATTAAAGCGAGATATGTCGTGACTTTAACATCTTCGGAACAAGCCTTAAATTGGCAAGCCTTACAACCAGAATTATCGATTACTGAACTTTCAGCTGAAAAGGCTGATTTTTGGTCATTACAAAAACATGCCACAAAAGCGATTTCTTTATTTTTAAAACAGCCGCGTCGCTCTCTATTGGTTTTAAAAGCCGATGATCAAGCAGAATATGCTGATTTATTAGCAGAACTTATTCGCCAAGAACAGCCAAAAGAGCGGTCAGTTTTTGGGGTGAATTATGTCGTTGAGCAGGGAGATTCTTTTTCTTTCCCTCGTATTTATACTGAGCCGGCTCAATCTCCCGCTGATAATTTTGCCGCACAAGGTGATGTGTTAAAGGCATTGCATGCTGATCAATTTAGCCTTTTTGGTAGTGTGCGTGTTCACCCAAGTTCGCAAGATATTTTGCTTACACCAGGTTTAGTGCATCAAGCTAATGGGGGCGTTTTGATTTTAAGCGCAGCAACGATGCTAAGCCAGTTTGATTTATGGCAACGCTTAAAACATATTTTACAAATGCAAACTTTTGATTGGTATTCAGCCCATCCATTTAAAACCTTGCCTTGTGATATTCCAAGTTATCCACTTAATTTAAAAGTGGTGATTTTAGGCAATCGCACTGAAATTGCGACCTTAGGTGAGTTAGAAGAAGATCTTTATAGCTTGGCTGATTACGCAGAAATTGAAAGCTATTATTCTGTTGCACAACCTAAAGCACAAGAAAATTGGGCTAATTATGTGTTGGCATTAGCCTCAAAATATGAACTTGATTTAGATTTAACTGCATTGAATAAACTCTATCAGTTACTGGTACGTGAGAGTGAAGATCGCTTTTTAATTAACATTTCACCGTTAAAAACAACGGAAATGTTACTCAATGCCGCGACGTTGTCACAAAAACAAACCTTAAGTGCGGTTGATTTTGAGCAAGCTTTTAAACAAAAAAATGAACAGCACGGTTTTTTACGTGAACGTACTTATGCAGATATTCTCAACGAGCAAATTTATGTGGAAACCAACGGGGAAATTGTTGGGCAGATTAATGGCTTGTCTGTGATTGAATATCCTGGTACCCCCGTTTGTTTTGGTGAACCTTCTCGTATCAGTTGTTTAGTGCAGTTTGGTGATGGTGAAGTCGTGGATGTGGAGCGTAAAAACGAATTAGCGGGCAACCTTCACGGAAAAGGCATGATGATTTCTGAAGCGTGCTTGGCGAGTATCTTAGAGTTGCCATCACAGTTACCATTTTCTGCTTCTTTAGTATTTGAACAGTCCTATGGAGAAATTGATGGTGACAGTGCGTCTCTCGCTATTTTTTCTGTATTGGTCAGCGCGTTATCCGACTTGCCATTGCCACAAAATATTGCCATTACGGGTACCATTGACCAATTTGGTTTGGTGCATGCGGTAGGTGGAGTCAATGATAAAATTGAAGGCTTTTTCACCATTTGCCAACGTCGTGGTTTAACGGGTAAACAAGGGGTGATTATTCCTGCAACAACAATTCAGCAATTAAGCTTATCTGATGAAGTGGTTGAGGCGGTAAAAAATGAGCAGTTCTTTATCTATCAAGTCGAAGATATTTATCAAACAGCTAAAATCCTATTTGACCGCGATTTATTGGAAGAGAAAGAAGAATATGCGAAGGGCAAAGAGCCTATTGCGCGTTTAATTCAAAATCGAATTGCTTTCCGTTCGGAAACGCCGAAAAAAAGCTGGTTAGATTTCTTTAAATCTTAATTTCTTAAAAGCGAACCTTGTGTTCGCTTTTCTTTTATCTTAATTTCACTGACTGATCCGACAAGTTGAGCTAACAAGTGTTCGCTGTTTACATTTCTTATAAATCCTCATAGAATCCTTACTTATTGGTCTTAACCAAGCAAAACTACATATACAAGGAAATAAAAATGGAAAACACCTGTACACCAAACATTAAAAGCAGCTATACCTATGAAGATTTGTTAGCTTCTGGTCGTGGTGAATTATTTGGTAAAGAAGGCCCGCAACTTCCAGCACCAACCATGTTGATGATGGATCGTATTGTAAAAATGACCGAAGACGGCGGTGCGTTTGGTAAAGGGTATATTGAAGCAGAATTAGATATTCATCCAGATTTACCGTTTTTCGGCTGTCACTTTATTGGTGACCCAGTTATGCCAGGCTGCTTAGGCTTAGATGCGATGTGGCAATTAGTGGGTTTCTTCCTTGGCTGGGTAGGCGGTAAAGGTAAAGGCCGTGCATTAGGTGTAGGTGAAGTGAAATTTACCGGACAAATCTTACCAACCGCGAAAAAAGTGGTTTATCGCATCAATATGAAACGCGTAATTAACCGCAAGTTAGTGATGGGAATGGCTGATGGTGAGGTGGAAGTCGATGGTCGTGTTATCTACACTGCAACCGATTTAAAAGTTGGCTTATTCCAAGATACATCAAGTTTCTAATTTAAATAAACACAACATCATAAAAAAAGATAGCCCGATTTACTCGGGCTTTTCTTTTTCTATTCTTGTTCTATTCTTCGTCAATAATATCGACAAATTCAGCATTCAGTAATTTAGCCAAATCTTGTGGGGCTAATTCGACGCTTAATCCACGTTTACCACCTGAAACAAAAATCGTATCAAACTCAAGTGCGGTCGAATTTATTACTGTTTTTACCTGTTTTTTTTGACCTAATGGACTAATGCCACCGACTAAATATCCCGTGCTTTTTTGTGCCGCATCTTTATCAGCCATTTCGACTTTTTTCACACCAATTGATTTTGCCGCTTTCTTTAAACTCAACATATTTGCCGTGGAAAGTACAAAACACGCTAATTTTTTCTGATCACCATTTTCAGCAACTAAAAGTGTTTTAAAGGATTGGTGTGGATCAAGCCCAAGTTTTTCCGCGGCTTCATCGCCAAAATGGGTATTGTTAGGGTCATGATCATAAGTATGGAGAGTAAAAGGAATTTTATTTTTCTTGAGTAAATCAATTGCCGGTGTCATCTGATTTCCTTATGTATTTATGCGTCTTTTTTCTGTAGAATGAATCGGTTCAGAACATTTTACAGCGGAGAGAAAAATGGACGCAAGCCTAAATATTGCTATTGCAGCAGAATTTGATCTATGTGAAAAAATTGCCGAAGCACTTGAACAAAGTGACCTAGATGTAGGCAAGGTTTCTATCGTAGAAATTTATCCTTTTGAAGAAGAGCAAGCGGTGCGTTTTCGCAATAAAGCCGTTGCTCAATTAGCCACTGATGAGATTGAGTGGGATTGCGTTAATTATCTTTTCTTCGCAGGCCAAATTGACCAAGCTCCTTTATTAGTTCAAGCCGCAGAAAGTGGCTGTGTGGTGATTGATTTAAAAGGGATTTGCTCTGCATTATCTGATGTCCCTGTTGTTGTCCCAACAATCAATGAAGAAAATCTGACTGAGTTAAGACAACGTAACATTGTGAGTTTACCCGATCCACAAGTGAGTCAATTAGCTTTATCTCTATTACCAATCGTTCAACAAACAAATTTAACTCAAGTCTTTGCAACGTCACTTTTACCGGCTTCTTATACGGATGGTGAAACTGTGAATAAACTTGCTGGACAAACCGCTCGTTTACTGAATGGTATGCCATTAGAAGAAGGTGAAACCCGTTTTGCCTTTGATGTATTTCCAAAACAAGCGGCTAATTTAAATCTACAATTACAAAAAATCTTCCCGCAGTTAGACAATGTCATTTTCCATCAAATTCAAGTGCCCGTATTCTATGGAATGGCACAAAAAGTGACCGCACTTTCAGATTATGAATTTGATTACCAGCCACAACAAAGCGAATTGATTGAATTACACGATAGCCTTATTACGCCCGTGATTAACGGTGAAAATGAAAATGGTGAAGACAGCGTAAAATTGCATATCAGCCAACAAAGTGCGGTTGAAAATGGTATCGAATTTTGGACGGTAGCTGATGAGCAACGTTTCAATATTGCCTTGTTAGGTGTGAAATTACTTGAGTCGATTTATCACCAAGGTTATTAATTTAAGTTAAGGGGAAGACAATGCAACAATCTTTACTTGAACGCCTTTTTTCCATTAAAGAAAAGGGCAGTACGACCAAAACCGAAATTATTGCTGGTATCACCACCTTCTTTACCATGGTGTACATCGTGTTTGTGAACCCATCCGTATTAGGTGATGCGGGAATGGATAAGCAAGTTGTTTTTGTGACCACTTGTTTAATTGCTGCACTTGGCACCATTGCGATGGGATTATTCAGTAATTTACCTATCGCCCTTGCACCCGCCATGGGGTTAAATGCGTTTTTCGCCTATGTAGTCGTTGGCAAGCTTGGTTATTCTTGGGAAGTGGGCATGGGTACCATTTTCTGGGGCTCGATTGGTTTATTTGTTCTCACCTTATTCCAAATCCGTTATTGGTTAATGGCTTCTATTCCGCTTTCATTGCGCGTGGGAATTGGTGCAGGTATCGGCTTTTTTATTGCGTTAATTGGCTTTAAAAATATGGGATTGGTTGTCGCGAATCCTGCAACCTTAGTGGCATTAGGCAATTTACATGATCCTAAAATTCTGCTTGGCGTATTAGGTTTCTTTATTATCGTAGTTTTAGCTGCACGTAATATTTTCTCTGGTGTTTTAATTTCTATTGCAGTAGTCACTGGTTTAGCCCTTTTTATTGATGATCAAGTGACTTTCCACGGCATAGTTTCGATGCCACCAAGTTTAGGTGCGGTTGTGGGGAAAGTGGATATTGCTGGTGCTTTAGATACGGCTTTGCTCGGCATTATTTTCTCTTTCCTTTTAGTCAACCTATTTGACTCATCAGGCACGTTATTAGGCGTGACTGATAAAGCAGGTTTCAGTGATGAAAAAGGTCGTTTCCCGAAAATGAAACAAGCTCTTTATGTAGATAGCGTGAGTGCTGTGGTTGGTTCTTATATCGGAACCTCAGCTATCAGTACTTATATCGAAAGTGGCGCTGGGGTTTCTGTCGGCGGTAGAACAGGTTTAACGGCGGTGACAGTCGGTGTTTATTCTTACTTACCATTTTCTTCTCGCCACTAGCTAGTGTGGTACCAGCTTATGCAACCGCAGGGGCATTAGTCTATGTAGGGATTTTAATGGCATCCAACCTTATCCGTGTACACTGGGATGATTTAACCGAAGCCACCCCTGCTTTTATCACTGCAGCGATGATGCCATTTACTTATTCAATTACTGAAGGTATCGCATTTGGCTTTATTAGTTATTGCGTCATGAAGGCCTGTACAGGTAGAATACGTGAGGTCAATGCCCCTGTGTGGGTGGTGTCTTTATTATTTGTAGCCAAGTTCGTTTGGGTTGGCTGATTTCATAAAGGCGTAATTTATTACGCCTTCATTTTTATAGCATTGCAACAAGGAGTGCATCATGCAAAATATTCTTTTTATCGTCAATGATTCCACATATAGTGGAGAAAAAACGTTCAACGCTGTTCGTTTCGCCATCAATATGAAAGAAGAGCACAGCAAGGATGTGAATATTAAATTATTCTGCTTTTCGGATGCGATTTTATGCGGTATCGCAGGACAAAATCCAAATGAAGGGTTCAATATCCAACAACTTATCGATATTTTAGCGTCACAAGGCGCTGAAATTAAATTATGCACCAGCTGTGTAAAAGCACGTGGTTTATTAGATGCTAAATTAATTGACGGTGTGACCCTTGGTACCTTAGATGATGTATCCGAGTGGACATTATGGGCGGATAAAGTTTTAACGTTCTAAAATAATAAGATAAAGAATAAAGTGCGGTGAAAATTCACCGCATTTTTTATGGAAATCCCTCAGCTAAATCCCTACAATAGGGGCACTCTAATGTTTACAGAAAAATAAAAAATGAGCCAAAAATCAACCGCACTTAATGCCATTTCGTTGCCCTTAAATCAAGTCAATTTAATTGAAGCCTCTGCAGGTACAGGGAAAACCTATACCATCGGCTCTATCTATCTTCGTTTACTTTTACAGGCTGGTGAGAATTGTTTTTCTTGTCCGTTGAATGTGGAAGAGATTTTGGTCGTAACCTTTACTGAAATGGCGACGGAAGATTTAAAACGCAAAATTCGGGAACGTTTAACGGCGGCAATTTCGGTTTTTTCTGAGTATTATGAAAAGCAAGACAAGGCGATTTTTACTGGAGAACATCAATTTTTAGCGGAATTATTGCCTTATTTAGAGGATATTCCGACCGCACTTCGTCGCTTAAAGTTAGCCGAACAAAATTTAGATTTAGCCTCCATTTATACCATTCATGGTTTTTTTGTCGCCGAATGCTGATGCAACATGCTTTTCAATTCAGGCGTGCATTTCAATTTAAAAACTTCTCAAAGATCAGTCTGATTTACTCAAACAATTTGCAAAATGAATTTTTGGCGGGAGCATTTTTTTATGATTTGCCTTTCCATTTGGCTGCATTTATCTCAAAAAGAATTAAAGTCGCCAGAAGATGTATTGAATGATTTAGGCTCAAATATTGGGAATGATTTTTTTCTATACAAACTGGATAAACCAGGACTATTAGAAATGTCATTAAAAGAATTTTTTTGCAAAAAGATATCACTAAAAAAATGCGAAAGTTATTGAAAAAGATTAAAGATATTTGGTTAGAAAGTGCGGCTAAAAATCCGAGACCTTTTTGATGAAGAAGTCGTAAAAAAAGATGAATCTTGTTTAAATGGTAGATCATATTCAAGTAAAACGATTTTATCTTTTGTCGATGAAGTCACCTCATGGGCAAAAAATAGAGCAGATATCACCTTAAATGAAACATTAGTAAAAAAATTTACACAATCGGCTTTAGATAACGCCGTCAAAGCAGATTTTAAGAAAAAAGGGGTGAGAATAACGCATCCAGCCTTTGAAGAGATTGAAGCTTTAATTGAAGAAATTCAACCAAGTAATTTATTTAAAAAAATCATTCTCTATCACTATCGTCAAGGTATTCAAAAGAAACTTCTTGAATACAAAGCGAATCATCCTGAAAAATCCTTTGATGATTTATTACGCTTATTGAAAGAAGCACTATATGGTGAGGGCGGTGAACAGTTAGCGGAATTAATTCGTTTTCAATATCCTTTTGCCATGATTGACGAGTTCCAAGATACGGATGCGTTACAGTATCAAATTTTCTCGAAAATTTATCACAATAAAACCGCGTCTGGTAATGTTGGCTTTATGATGATCGGGGACCCAAAACAGGCGATTTATCGTTTCCGTGGTGCCGATATTTTCACTTATTTAAAAGCAGCAGACGAAGCGAGTGTGCGTTTTAATTTAGGCACAAACTACCGTTCATCCCAACCTTTAGTGGAAGGGGTAAATCGATTATTTGATTTTAAAAATGAGCCTTTTATTTATAAAAACATCGAATTTTTAAACGTCGGTGCAGCTAAGAAAAATCTTGTTTTTCAGTTGAATAATCAACCTGAACCAGCCTTCCGTTTTTACATTAACGATAAAGACAAATCCACCCAGCAAGATTATGCGAAAGCTTGCGCAACATCGATTCAGCAATGGTTAAAAAGTGCGGCTGAAAATCCGGTTGTTTTTCCGAATGAAAGCAAAGCAGAAAATCAAACATTGCGAGCAGAAAATATTGCCGTTTTGGTGCGTGGTTATACCGAAGCGGATCTCGTGAAGAAAGAATTGCAAGCACTCGGTATCGCTTCGGTTTACCTTTCGGATAGAGGAAATGTCTTTGAGAGTAATACAGCAAAAGAACTGGCCTTGATTTTGCAAGCCTGTTTGAGCGTGATGGAACGCCCAATTTTGAATGCCATTGCGACCGCACTTTTCGGCTTAAATGCAGCTGAAATTCACCAAATTCACCAGGATGAAATTCAGTGGCAACGGTGGGCTGAAAAATTCGCAGAGTATCAACAAATTTGGCAACGCCAAGGCGTCTTGCCGATGTTGCACCATTTACTTTTAGCTGAAAATATCACAGAAAAACTCTTATCTCGGCCTGATGGCGAGCGAAAACTGACAGATTTATTACATTTAGCTGAAATTTTACAGCAAGCAGCTGCGTTAAATGAAAGTGAAGCGGCATTATTGCGTTGGTTTGAAAAGCAAATTCAAGATGATGGTCGTCAAGAAGCACAAATTCGTTTAGAAAGCGAACGTCAGTTAGTGAAGATTGTGACTATCCATAAATCCAAAGGGTTGGAATATGATTTGGTTTGGTTGCCATTTTTAGGAAATGCGGCGAAAGATCCAACTAAAAAGAAACTATTTAATTTATATTACGACAAGAAACAAAACAAAACTTTGTGGGACATGCAAGATCAACACTTGGATGATTTAACAGAAGAAGTTTTTGCGGAAGAATTGCGTTTGCTTTATGTGGCATTAACCCGAGCAAAATACCAAATGGCCTTTGTGTTACCGAAAGCCTTTGATAAAAAATGGAATGCTTTATTGTATGTTTTAACGCAAGGTGAAATTGGTCGAAAACTCGATTTGCCAAATAATTGGGATACTCAACCGTTATTGGAAAAATTTAAGCAGCTTTTACCAAATGATGTAGCGATTGAATTAACCGATGTGTTACAAGCCAGTGAACCACTTACTTTAAATGTTTCTCAAGAAAATTTAAGTGCAGAAATTTTCCAAGGTGAAATTGAACAAGATTGGCGAGTGACGAGCTTTAGTGGCATAGAACAAACTCATCAACGTAAAACTTATTTGAATGAAAGTGCGGTGAAAAAATCGCTCATTTTTGATGATGCGAAAGATTATGATGCGTCGATTTCAATAGAAAATATCACTGAAAATCTGACCGCACTTGCTCATGATAATGATGAAATGGTTTTAGATTTCCCTCGGGGAACACAAATCGGTACTTTGTTACATCGTTATTTTGAAAAGGTGCCTTTTGCTCAACTGGCAGAGAAAGAAAACATTGAAAAATTATGTCAGGATTTGAATCTTGCTGAAGAGCAATTTACAGCAGTTCAACAGTGGTTTGCACAAATACTCAGTACACCAATTTTGCCAAATAATGATCTTACCCTTGCTCAGATTAACGAAAAACAATGCTTAAAAGAGTTGGCGTTTTATCTCAATATTTCAAGTCATTTTGATGTCGATGGTTTTAACCGAGCGTTAGCAACCTTACATCATTTGCCATCAGAACTGTTACAGTTTGATAATATTCAAGGCATGGTGCGGGGCACGATGGACTTAGTTTTCTGTCATCAAGGTAAATATTATTTGCTTGATTACAAATCGAATTTCTTGGGTGAGACATTAAAGGATTACGATCAAGCTGCATTGAAAAAAGCCATGTTAGAGCATCACTATGATTGGCAATACTTGTTGTATGTGGTGGCATTACACCGTTATTTAAAAACACGTTTACCTCACTACGATTACAACCGAGATTTTGGTGGTGTAGTCTATACATTTTTACGAGGAATGAATGGTTCGCCACAATCGGGCGTCTTTTTTGATAAACCAGATTGGCAATTAATCCAACAATTAGAGGAATTATTTTAATGTTAAGCCTATTAAAATCCTTGCAAGAACAAGGTGTGATTACTCAAGGCGATTATTATTTTGCTCAATTAATTGCTGATAAACAAAAAGATAAAGGCTATGCCGAACCCGTACAAAATTTAGCGATTTTATTAGCCGCACTTTGCAACTGGAGCTATACACAAGGCAATACTTGTTGTGTGTTAGATCGTTTCTTAGAACGTAATTTATTCGGCTTGGCTTATCGTCATACTGAAACGGATTTTTTGCTGCTGATCAATGAAAAGATCGGTTCACTTCCTGTATCAAAATGGCAATCAGCCTTAGTGGGGCATATTGTTTTTACACAAGATCCTGAAAATCAGATTGCGCCTCTCGCATTTCAATTTGGGGCGATTTATTTCTATCGGGCTTGGCAAGATGAATTCCGTGTTGCGCAATATATTAAAAACGTATTGAAAAATGACCGCACTGTATCGGTAGAACCGCAACAAATTCGAACCTTATTAGATCGTTATTTTCCTCAACAACAAGCACAAGTTGATTGGCAAAAAGTAGCAGTCGCAACGGCAGTAAAAAGTCCATTTTCTGTGATTACAGGTGGCCCTGGAACAGGGAAAACCACGACAGTCACTCGCTTGTTATGCGTATTACAGGAATTATTTGGTGGCAAACTTCACATTAAATTGGTTGCGCCAACGGGGAAAGCGGCGGCTCGTTTAACGGAATCCATCGAAAACGCTTTGGCACAAATGCCGATTTCAGATGAGTTACGTGCATCCATTCCTAAAACCGCAGAAACGTTGCATCGCTTACTAGGCGTTCGACCTTTTACCGATAGCGTAAAATATCATGCACATAATCCACTGCAAATTGATGTATTAGTGGTGGATGAAACCTCGATGATTGATTTGCCTATGATGGCGAAACTTGTGCAAGCGTTGAAGCCCGAAACACGTTTGATTTTATTGGGAGACCAGGCTCAATTAGCTTCAGTAGAAGCGGGGGCAGTATTAGGTGAAATTGCACAATTTTTAACGCAAGATTATAGCCCTGTTCAAGCTGATTATATTCATACAACAACAGGCTATACTGTTCCAACTTCGGATGAACATAGTCCGTTGCGTGATGCCATTTGCCATTTAACCTTTAGTCGCCGTTTCCGAGATGATTCGGGCATTAAACAACTTGCTGAGCAAATTCAACAAGGAAAAGGTGAGGGCAGTGTAACAACCTTTTCAGAATATCCACAAGAGTTGCATTTTCATCATTTTGATGAAGAACAAGACGTTAAAGAATCGGTGCGCCAAGTGGTGAAAAGTGCGGTTGAAAATTACCGTGTTTATTTAACCCAACTTCAAACTTATTTTGCTCAGAAGAAAGATCTCAATGCAAAATTTATAGATGAAAAGGGCAACGAAAAAACTTATGCGGAAGCAATTTTAGATCGCTTTAATTCGGTGAGATTTTTGACCGCACTTCGTGCTTCGGTATTAGGTGTGGAAGAATTAAATCGTGAAATTGCTTTAGCATTACGAGCTGAGAAATTACTTTGGTTCCGTCAAGAAGACGATTGGTATATTGGTAAGCCAATTATGATTACCGAAAACGATCATAATGTTAAACTGTATAACGGCGATATTGGCTTGTGTTTAGCTAAAGGCAAAGTATGGTTTGGCAATCGAGAAGTTTCTACCAGTCGTATTCCCGCTCACGAGCCTGCGTTTATGATGACGATTCATAAATCCCAAGGTTCAGAATTTGATCATACGGTTATGGTGTTACCAACAGAACCTAATCCAGTGCTTTCACGAGAGCTGGTATTTACCGGTGTTACCCGTGCAAAAAATCAACTTTCCGTATTTGCCAATGAAAAAATCTGGCAAAGTGCGGTCAGAAATACCGTAAAACGACAAAGTGGATTAGGAAAATTATTACAGGAAAAAGAGGAGTAAAAAATGAAATTATATGTTTACGATCATTGCCCGTTTTGTGTGCGAGCCCGCATGATTTTCGGTTTAAAAAATTTACCGGTAGAACTTGTAGTGCTGGCAAATGATGATGAAGCAACGCCAATTGGTTTAGTGGGCAAAAAGGTTGTCCCCATTCTTATCAAAGAAGATGGTACCGCGATGCCAGAAAGTTTGGATATCGTGCATTATGTCGATGAACATTTTGGTGAAAAAATCTTATCTGAACAAGTTCGTCCTGAAATTGAAGCATGGTTAAAAGAAGTCGGCAGTTATTATGGTCATCTTACGACTGCACGCTTCACGCAAATTGGCTTAGCAGAATTTGAAACCCAAAGTGCGGTCGATTATTTCACTAAAAAGAAAATGGAATTTATCGGTGATTTTGCTGAAAATATCGCGAAGACTGCAACCTATCTTACTCGCTTAAAAGGCGATTTAGAGAAATTAGCTGCCTTGATTCAATCTGACAATGCGCTAAACAGTAAACTTTCTCTTGAAGATATTATCGTTTTCCCGGTATTACGAAATCTTACTTGTGTGAAAGGCATCGAATTTCCACCAGCAGTTTTAGCTTATATCACAAATATGGCTAAGTTAAGCAATGTGTCGCTGTATTTTGATAAAGCCATTTAATCTCTGTTAAGTCATAGGCTTTGGAGATACTGAACTTTTGACTTGGATCATAGATACGGTCATTTTTTCAGTATTTTTTATTCATCGATCTATAATCTCTAAGGTTTACTTTATAAGAGCGCAGAGATATGGATCAGGAATACCAACGAGCGGTTACCCGTATTTGTGTGGAAACCGCTTTGTTATTGTTACAGCATGGAGCAGAAAGTGCTGTTGTCGTACAAATGGCACAGCGATTAGGTGTAGCTTTAGGCATTGAAAGCGTGGAGTGTGCTTTAACGGCAAATGCTGTCTTATTGACCACACTTTCTAAGCAACATTGTATTACTACCGTGCGGAAGAATGTCGATAAAGGCATTAATATGCAAATCGTTACGGATGTTCAGCACATTGTGGTTGCCGTAGAGCATCACTTGTATGATTTGTCTATGGCACAAAAAGAAATTGGATAAGTTAAAACCACTAAAAATATAACCGTTATTTGGTGGTGTTTATGATTGGTTTATCTTGTGCCTCTTTTGCTCACCTTTCTGGCGGAGATATGACAATTTGTGCGATCACCTTTATTGCCTCTGCCATTGCTATGTTTGTTCGACAAGAAATTTCTAAACGTCATTACAATCCACTCATCGTTTTTGCCATTACCGCTTTTGTCGCTTCACTGATTTCCGGTATGAGTTTGAAATATAGTTTAGGCAATGATCCTCATATCGCATTAGCTTCTAGCGTTTTTATTACTCGTTCCAGGATTCCCATTGATTAATTCACTTGCGGATATTTTTAAAAAGGGTATGTCAATATGGGAATAGGACGATGGACCATCGCTACGGTTCTCACTTTTTGGTGCTTGTTTAGGCATCGTCTTTGCATTAAATCTTTTTAAATATTGTTTCTTGGGTGGGGTAATAGATGTTTTTACTGAATTTACTCGATGATATGCTTTTCGCAGCCATCCCCGCAGTAGGATTTGCTTTAGTATTTAATGTTCCGCCTAAAGCCTTAAAGTATTGTGCTATTTTAGGTGCACTCGGACATGTCACACGAACTTTATTACTACACTTTGGTGTTCCAATTGTTTTTGCCACTTTTTTCGCCACTTGTGTGATTGGTTTTATTGGGGTGCATTTATCTCATCGTTATTTAGCTCATCCGAAAGTCTTTACCGTTGCGGCAATTATTCCAATGATTCCAGGTGTTCATGCTTATAAAGCCATGATTGCTATCGTACAAATTCATCATTATGGCTTTTCCGATACATTATTTGAGCAAATGATCAGCTCTTTTATCAATACCAGCTTTATTTTAGGTGCGCTTGTTTTGGGCTTAGCCTTACCAGGGCTATTGTTCTATCGACAAAAACCAGTTGTATAGAAAAGAAGTATTTTGATTATAACTTTAATAAGTTTAAATTAAGGGCGTGTGTAATACGCCCTTATTTTTTGTAATTGATCATTAACCCATCTATTCTTTTAATCTCTAAATTTTTGCAGGGTATTTTTTTCTTGAATAGTTGAGTAAATAACTATATTATTCACTCCCTATTATATGTTTCGTGGGTGATACCTTAATGTTACCTGTTAAAGGCATTCAAAAATTATCACAAGATTAATTTCAAATAAAGAGCGGTTAGATTTCACGATGTTTTTATAAAAGAGTAGAAATTTAACCGCTCTTAAAATAGAAGGAATAAAAATGATTGATATCATCGCATTATTAATTGCTACGGCTGTAATTGACTCTCCTCTTTCTCATACTTCAGCAGCGGCAACCTCTTCTGCACTAAAATCAACAATCAGTGCACCAGCCTCAATGACACCCGAACAACGTCTTGAAAAAGCAAAAGCGCTTTATGAGAAAGGCTTTGATTATGAATATGGGATCACAAAAACGGTTGATCGTACTTTAGCGGATAAATTTCTTAAAGAAGCTGCCGATTTAGGTCACGCTGATGCTCTCTTTTTCTTAGGGATGAATGCGGTAGAAAGTGGCGACCTTGAACAAGCTAGAGCATATGCTGATTCTGCTATTGCTTTAGGAAACATGGCAGGGAAATATATATTGGCGGAAATTTCCGAACAGGAATATTTGGGGGATTCTGAAGAATTATATAAGGCTGGCTTTAAGGCATTAAAAGAGAAGGTTGAACAAGGCGATTTACATTATTCTAATGTACTTGGCTATGCTTACCGTTTCGGTATCGGCACTGAAGAGAATATTAAACAGGCAATTAAAGTTTTTACCCCTTCGGCTGAGCAAGGTAATGCGATGTCATTAGGGCATTTAAGTGAACTTTATCTTGAACAGGATAAAATTGAAAAGGCTAAACCGCTTATGCTGAAAGCGGCTGAAAAAAATAATGATGTGGCACAATACAATTTAGGTTATAGCATTTATGAAGCAGGCTCAGAAGAATCACTGTATTGGCTCAATAAAGCGTCTGAAAATAATAACCTCCAAGCCATCATGTATTTAGCGAGTTATTATCATAATCAGGATATAAAAAAAGCGATTTATTATTATCAAAAAGGTGCTGAATTAAATGATTCTCAGGCTATGCTTGAATTAAGTTATTTATATGAAAACGGCGAAGGTGTAGAAAAGGATGATAAGAAAGCGCTTGAGTTATTAGAAGAAGCGTTTCGATTACAAAATTTAGAAGCCATGAATGAGCTTTCTATTCGTTATTTAGAAGGCCGAGGTGTTGAACGAAATTATGAAATAGCAGAAGGGTTATTTAATAACATAATTGCATTGGATGAAAGTTTAAGCGAGAAAGAAAAAGCTTCATATAATGTATATTATCAATTGGCAGAGCGTTATGAAGAATTTGCCAAAGATGATAATGCGGCATTAGATGCTTATAAACAAGGGTACGAAATTGAAAAGAAAGAAACCAAACGGGATAACAAAAAAATTAAAGCAAAAATTAAAGCATTAGAAGCAAAATTAAATCAGAAAAAAATAATGAAAGGGCGGTTGAATTTCATCGTGTTTTTTTGCAAAAACAAGGAAGAAAGTTAACCGCTTGTTATTCTTGAATGGAAACAGAACAATCCTCTAACTAAAGGAATCCAAATGACAAATTTTGTCGCATTAATTGCAGCAACCGTATTAAATCTACAAACTCATCTTATACCTGTGAAATCAAATGAGGCTCTAACAAACTTGGTGATGATTGAACAGATACCTATGACCCAAGCCCAGCTCGCTGAAAAAGCGAAAACCTTTTATGAAGAAGGTTATGATTATTTCTACGGTATTTCATATCCCGTAAATCGTACTCTAGCGGTGAAGTATTTTCAGGAAGCTGAAAAGTTAAAGAATGCGGATGCTTTATTTTTCCTATCTATTCATCAACAAAATAATGGCAATTTGAAGGAAGCCGCCCAAGCTGCGAAAAGATCGCTTGAGTTGGGGAATGAAGCTGCCAAAATTATATTAGGTAAAATTCAAAAAGATGAAAAATTGAGGAAAGAAGGTAATACACTTGAATTAGGAAATGAAGTCACCAAAATTACAGTAGGTGAAACTCAAGAAGATGAAACATTGATGAAAGAGGGTTTCAATGCACTTAAAAAGAAAGTGGATTCTGGCGATATGCATTATTCGGATTCTTTAGGCTATGCTTATGAATTTGGAATCGGCACTTCTTTTAGTATTAAAGAAGCGATGAAATACTATGAAATGGCAGCAAAACAGAACAATACGATGGGGATGACGAATCTCGCTAATCTTTATCTTCGAGAAAATAAGTTTAAAAAAGCGAAGCCTTTATTAGTTAAAGCCGCAGAAAAAGAATATGGCTATGCACAGTATTTACTCGCGATGAATTTTTTTGATCTTTATTCTGACAACAATAAAGAAGCATTATTTTGGTTAGAAAGGGCAGCGAGCAATGATGAGCCACATGCACTTTATCAATTAGGTTTGTATTATGTAGAAAAAGCTGATTTAGCTAAATCCATTCAATACTATCAACGCGCCGCAGAGCTTAATTATGGAGATGCGCTTCTTGAGTTATATTATATCTATGGCGAAGGTATTGGTGTTGAGCAAGATGATGATAAAGCGCTATTTTTTTCCTTAAGAAGGTTGCAGAATTAGGGGAACCAAGAGGCGATTGAGGAGTTAGCCGCTATGGCATTGAGTGGGCAAGGCAATATGGATGCTAAAGAAGCAGAGTATTGGATTAAAAAAGCAGGCTATACGGAAGAGATGCTTAAAGAATTAGATAAGCTACAAGAAAAAAGTTTAGAGATGTTTGAAAAAATGCAGAAAGAGAATCAGTAAAAGCTATAGATATACATATTAAAAAACAAAATAAAAACCTGCTTTTCAGCAGGTTTTTATTTTATATGAATGCCAAATTAAGCATGGCAAGTTTGGCAAGCGGCTTGGAACATCCAAACAAGTTTTTCTTGCTCTTTGATGTAGTCGCTCATTTGAGAAGCGGTACCTTCATCATCAGACTCACCCGCTAATTCAAGGATTTCACGTTGTTGTTCAAGTAATACTTTTAATCCTTCTAATGTGCCTTTTAAGCAAGATTGCGCATCACTTACCCCTAACTCTTCTTTAATACGTGAGTGTTGGAAGTATTGTGAATAACCGTTATGCGGTGTGTAACCTAAAGTTAAGATACGTTCTGCCACTTCATCTACTTTTACTACTAAATCAGTGTAGATTTCTTCAAATTTTGCGTGTAATTCAAAGAAGTTTACCCCTTTAATGTTCCAGTGGTAACCGCGCACGTTGGTGTAGAATACTTGATAGGTTGCTAATAATTCATTTAATTTTACTGCTAATTTTTCAGATGCTTTTTTATCTAAACCGATTGATGTTTTTGACATAGTATTTTCCTCTTTATTGTTGATTAAAATGTTGTTCCCTTGCTTGGGAAGTGCGGTCATTATAAGCATCGTTTTTTCTGATAGCTATTTCATATTATCTAGTGATTCAATAGTTAAAAATCTATTCATAATAAATTATACATAGTTAAAAAGCTTTTATCTTTGAGTTACGAAAAAAACTCTGTGAAGTAGATCACACATTCAATATTTCCCCTTTGACAGAATGAAGCGAAGATGATTATGATTGATGCAAATCATTTTATTCTAAGATTTGATTGCTTTACTTCATTTTCGAATGAAATGTTTGGCTAGGTTTAAAAACCAAAAATATGATTTTATTACTCATCAGGAGTTTAGTATGACAAAGCATTTTTCCTTTGAAACGAATGAATCTCGTCGTCATTTTATGAAACTTATGGCTGGCGTGGGGGCAGGTCTTGCATTTAGTGGTACGTTAGGCACATTTGCACCAAAAGCCTTTGCTGCAGACATTAAAGGTAAAACTATTGAAGCAGGGATTGCTTATCCGCTTTCTACCGGTTTTGACCCAATGACATCAAGTGGTGCTTCACCTTATGCAGCAAACTTGCACATTTTTGAAGGTTTGGTGGATTTGCATCCTGCAACTCGTGAACCTTATCTTGCTTTAGCAGGAAAAGAGCCAGAACAAGTTGATGAAACAACATGGCGCATTACTTTACGTGAAGGCGCAACCTTCCATGATGGTGCACCGGTCACCACTGAAGACGTTGTGTATTCTTTCAATCGTATTATGGATCCAGCCAATAAATCATTATTTGTGATGTTTATTGATTTCATTGAAAGTGTGAAAGCTGTGGATGATAAAGTGGTGGAATTTAAATTGAAATATCCATTTGCTTTATTTGCTAACCGTTTAACTTGCGTGAAAATTGTACCGAAACATGTAATCGACAAAGTCGGTCAATCTGCATTTGATGCGCACCCAGTTGGTTCTGGTCCATTCAAATTTGTTTCAGCGGTGAAAGATGACAAAATCGTCTTTGAAGCGTATGAACCTTACAATGGTAAATATCCAGCGCAAGTTGAAAAAATGTCTTGGTTATTACTTTCTGATGCCGCAGCTCGTGTAACTGCACAAGAGTCTAAACGTACTCAAGCAATGGAAAGCGTGCCTTATTTAGACATTAGTCGCTTGAAAAACAAAAAACAACAAGTGCAATCCGTTCAATCTTTCGGCTTGCTATTCTTAATGTTTAACTGTGAGAAAGCTCCGTTTAACAATCCAAAAGTACGTCAAGCGTTACACTATGGTTTAAACACTGACAAACTTGTTGATATTGTATTTGATGGTAATGCAGAAGCTGCAACATCATACTTACAAACTACTCACCCAGATTATATTAAGGCATCAACTCAATACCCTTATGATCCAGAAAAAGCAGCGGCATTATTAAAAGAAGCCGGTGTAACTGAGCTTAAATTTGAATTGCTCGCAACCGACCATGACTGGGTGAAAGAATCTGCACCGTTAATTCTAGAGTCTTGGAACAAGATTCCAGGTGTGAAAGTAACTTTACAACACTTACAATCAGGTGCGTTATACAGCAACAACGTGGATCCAGGTGTGTATGAAGTGGCAATCGCTCCAGGTGACCCATCAGTGTTCGGTAATGACTTAGACTTGCTTTTAAGCTGGTGGTATCGTGGTGATGTATGGCCGAAACGTCGTTTCCGCTGGAGCAACACCCCTGAATTTGCGAAAGTGACTGAATTACTCAATGCAGCAGTGAGAGCAAAAGATCACGCTGAAGCGAAAAAATCATGGGAAGAAGCGATTAACATTATTGCGGCTGAAGTACCACTTTATCCGATTGTTCATCGTAAACTTCCTTCTGCATGGGATGATAGCAGCCTTGAAGGCTATCAACCATTGGCGACAACCGGTTTATCTTTCCTCGGTGTGGGCCGTAAATAAAAAGCACTTTTTTTAATTTAATGTTTTGGCTGTTGAGCAAATCAACAGCCTTTTTTCTTTCTTTTTAACACCAAAGTGCGGTTATTTTTCTCTCTATTTTTCAATCATTTTTTCTCTCAATTTCATTTCCAAAAAATCTTTGTGAAGCCGATCACAGATTTGAACTTTTGCCTCTAGGCACTTGGATTGACAGGGCTATAGTGCTGAACATTATGATTTACTATAAATCATTTTTGTTTTTTTGAATTTGATTATTTCACTTCATTTTTTTAATTTAATGAATTTCTCAAAATAGAATAGGAGAGGTCAGATGGAAATGATACTTCGATTATTGTTACGCCGATTGATGGCTTTGCCCGTCATGATACTGGGTGTAACCGCACTCGTCTTTGTAGTGCTTCAATTCACACCAGGTGATCCCGCTACGGTAGCATTGGGCGAAAGCGCTAGTGAAGCGGCAAAACAACTTTACCGCGAATCACATGGCTTAAATGATCCACTCTTTGTTCAATATTTTCGTTTCTTAGGTAATTTACTTGTATTGGATTTTGGTGTGACTATGCCACCAGAATTACCAATCAGTAGCATGTTAGCGAAATCTTTCCCAATCACTTTACAACTTACCTTAATTGGTGTGGTGTTTGCGGCAGTAGTTTCTTTTTCATTAGGTGTACTAGCCGCGCTTTATCGTGATAGCTGGGTAGACCAAGTGATTCGTTTAATCTCTGTTGCAGCGGTTGCGACACCATCATTCTGGTTAGGTATCTTACTTATTCAATGGTTCTCTTTGGAATTAGATTGGTTACCTTCTGGTGGTTTTGTGCCATTCAGCGAAAGCCCGATGGGGTATATCAATTCCATGATTTTGCCATCTCTTGCGCTTGCCGTGCCAGTATGTGCGTCATTAATTCGTGTGGTGCGTACAACCATGGTAGAAGAAATGGATAAAGATTATGTGAGAACGGCGATTGGTAATGGGGTGCCTTATGCAACTGTTATTCGTCACAACGTATTACGCAATGCATTAATCACGCCTGTAACAGTATTAGGTTTACGTGTAGGTTACTTACTTGGTGGTGCAGTGGTTATCGAACAAATCTTTGACTTACCGGGCATGGGTAAATTGATTTTTAACGGTATCGTCAACCACGACTTACACTTAGTACAAGGGGTGGTTCTGACAATCGCTTTTACTTTCGTTTTAGTGAATATTATCGTTGATATTCTCTATGTGTTGATTAACCCTAAAATTCGGAGTCTATAATGTTTCGTCAAGGTTTAGCAGATCGATTAGCTGCAAGCGGTGCGAGATTCCGAGCACTTTCCACCGCATCAAATTTCATTATTATTCTTAGTTTTCGTTGCTTTAGTGGCGGTATTTGCCCCTTGGGTAGCAACACATGATCCATTAGAAGTGATCGCACGTATGCGTGCTCCAAGTGCGGAATATTGGTTTGGGACTGATCGACTTGGTCGTGATATTTTCTCTCGTATTGTTTATGGTGCCCAAACGTCCTTATTTATCGGTTTAGGTGCGGTAGCTTGTGCCATTATTTTCGGTAGTGTTTTAGGGGCAACTGCAGCTACATCCGAGAAATGGGGCAATGAAATTATCATGCGCTTAATGGATATTTTAATGGCCTTCCCAGGTATCGCATTAGCGGCAGTGTTATTAGCAACCTTTGGTAACTCTGTGCCGGTTATTATTATCACTATTGCTGTGGTTTATACCCCGCAGCTTGCTCGTGTGGTTCGTGCGAATGTGGTATCACAATGGGATGAAGACTATGTGCGTGCTGAGCGCGTTATTGGTGGTAGCCGTACTTATATTCTTCTCAAACACGTTGTGCGCAATACCGCGGCACCGGTTTTAGTCTTCGCAACCGTAATGGTGGCAGATGCTATTGTGTTTGAAGCCTCGCTTTCTTTCTTAGGCGCAGGTGTACAACCACCGCATCCTTCATGGGGTAACATTCTTTCTGAAGGCCGTAACATCGTATTAAACGGTGCATGGTGGGCGACAACCTTTGCGGGTGTCATGATTCTTTTAACTGTATTAGCCTTAAATATCTTGGCGGAAGGGCTTACCGATGCCTTGGTTAATCCGCGCTTGAAAGGCGGTAAAAAACCAGAAGGCAAATCAGATGAACGTCTCTCTACCGACGTACAAGAAGCACTTGCTGAAGGGCTTGCATTAAAACGTTACTTACTCAAATTACATGAAAAAGAAATTACCCGTACGAATCGTATGCAGTTAAATCCAAATGCAAAACCGATTTTACAAGTGAAAAACTTATCAATCCGTTTCCCGAATCGTTATGGCGAAATTCCATTGGTTGATAACATCAGCTTCACCGTAAATGAAGGGGAAACCATGGGATTAGTAGGTGAGTCTGGTTGTGGTAAATCCATTACAGCATTCTCTATCATGGGCTTGTTACCAAAAACAGCAAAAATCACTGGGGAAGTGCTTTTCACCGACCGCAGTGGCAAACAACACAGTTTACTTAACGCTAACAATCTAAGTGAATTGCGTGGTTCTGAAATTGCGATGATTTACCAAGACTCTTTAAGTGCATTAAACCCTTCAATGCGTATCAAAGATCAAATGGCACAGCTCATTAAACGTGGCAGCCACCATACCGCAGAAAAACTGTTGGAATGGGTACACCTTGATCCTGAAAAAGTATTGAATCGTTATCCACACGAACTTTCTGGTGGTCAACGTCAACGTGTGGTGATTGCAATGGCATTAACTCGTGAACCGAAATTATTAATCGCCGATGAACCAACAACCGCATTAGACGTAACTGTTCAAGCTGAAGTGGTGAAATTATTGAATGAATTACGTGAAAAACTGGGTTTCGCGATGGTGTTTGTCAGCCACGATTTAGCATTGGTTGCTCAATTAGCTCACCACATTACGGTAATGTATGCAGGTCAAGTAGTTGAAATGGCGCCAACATCCTTATTACTTGCTAATCCAACTCACGAATATACACGCGGCTTATTGGGCTCTGTACTTTCAACCGAAGTCCGTGCGAAACGTTTATATCAAATTCCGGGCAGCGTACCGTCACCTTACGATTTTGCTGTGGGTGACCGTTTCGCAAGTCGTTCATTACGACCAGATGCAAATCCGGATCAAAAATTGATATTAACCGCCGTGGAAGGCGAGCCGTCTCACTTGTGGGCTTCTCATCTAGCTAAGCCTGTAACGGAAGCGAAAGGAGCATAATATGAGCAGTAGTATTAAAGTCATTAAAGAACAAAACATCATCGATTTAGAAAATATCGTGGTGCAATTTCCTTCTCGCGACGGTTCATTGTTTGGACGTAAAAAATTTACTGCGGTGAACAATGTGAGTCTTGGCATTAAAGCGGGGGGAAACCATTGGTTTAGTTGGGGAGTCTGGCTGCGGAAAATCTACCCTAGCCAACGTAATCATTGGACTTCTTAAACCGACATCTGGTTTAGTGAAATTCAACGGTTTACAAATGCAATATGGCAGCTCAGAAGCGAGAAAACAATTCGGTCGCCAAGTGTCAGTCATTTTCCAAGACCCTGCAACCGCACTGAATCCTCGTATGAAAGTGTTGGATATTTTGCGTGATCCAATGGATATTCATAATGTGTTACAACCCCATGAACGGGAAAAACGTGTATATGACTTACTTTCTCGCGTCGGTTTACCACGTTCTGCAGCACAAGTTGAGCCAACTCGTTTATCGGGCGGACAAAAACAACGTGTGGCAATCGCACGTGCTCTAGCACTGAATCCAAAACTGATTGTTGCGGATGAACCGACTTCTGCATTAGACGTATCCGTTCGTGCTCAGGTGTTAAACTTATTGGCAGATTTGAAAAAAGAACTCAATCTTGCCATGGTGTTTATCTCTCACGATATCCAAACCGTACGCCAAGTATCTGACCGTATTGTCGTGATGTACGGTGGACAAATCTTGGAAACGGGTAGCACTGAAGATATTTTCAACCACCCAACCGTGGATTACACCCGAAAATTACTTGGTGTTGCCCCGTCCTTGTTGTAAACAGATAAAATAAAACATCTTAATTTATAACCGCACTTTTTAAAGTGCGGTTATTTTTGACTTATTTTAGGTATTAAAGCGTTAGTGAAAGGTTAGAAACATACTCCAAAAGTCTTTTAGAGTTTAGGTTTTTTATCAAATAGCGTAAAATGGGCATATAAAAATAAGGAGATTTAACATGCAACAAAAAATTAAACAAGCATTAGCCGATTCGCCGCTTTCAAATATGATTCTTTCTGCGTTAGAAGAACAAGAATGGAAAGGTTTTTTACCGGCAGAAAAAGTGCGGTCAATTTGTAATGAATTTATGCTTACGCCTGTTCAATTAGGTTTGGCACTTTTGCCCGTAGCAGCTTGTTATAGCCATACACCCATTTCAGAATTTCATGTTGGAGCGATTGCGATTGGTGAAAGTGGTGATTTTTACTTTGGTGCGAATCAAGAGTTTCAGGGTGGCAGCATGGCTCAAACCATCCATGCTGAACAAAGTGCGATTAGCCATGCATGGTTACGTAATGAACCTCGCATCACAGATATTGTGGTGAATTACACGCCTTGCGGTCACTGCCGTCAATTTATGAATGAGCTTTATCAAGCGGAAGATTTGAAGATCCATTTGCCACACAGTCAAAATAATCCACTTCCTCAATATTTACCCGATAGCTTTGGCCCGAAAGATTTAGGCGTTGATTTGCTTCTATTAAATAAAGAAGAACAAGGTTTTACATTGACGACAGAAGATGAAGTGGCAAATAAAGCGATTTTAGGGGCAAACCGAGCACATTCACCTTATTCTAAAAGCCCTCATGGTGTAGGTATTTTATTTAAAAATGGTGAAATGATTTGTGGTCGATATGCAGAAAATGCAGCATTTAACCCAAGCTTACCCGCTATGCAAACAGCGATTAATTTTGCTTACTTAAATCAATTGGATGTATCAAAAATTGAGCGAGTAGTATTTGCAGAGAAACCTCTGCGTTTAAGTCACCGCAAGATGGCAGAGCAGTTATTGAAGAGCCTCTGTAAGGTGAAAATGGAATATATTAGCCTGTAAAGTGCGGTCAAAAATGAATTAGTTTTTGAACTAAAAAAGGCGAACAGAGATCATTTCTCATGTTCGCCTTTCTTTTTACTGATTTTATGCTAATTCAGCACGTAATTTTTTCGTGACATCAACCATCACTTTTAACGCCGCAATCGTTTCTGGCCAACCGCGTGTTTTCAAACCACAGTCTGGGTTTACCCATAAACGTTCTTTCGGTACTACTTGTAATGCTTTGCGAAGGAGATGTTCAATTTCTTCTGCTGCAGGTACGCGTGGACTATGAATGTCATATACGCCAGGACCAATATCATTCGGGTATTTGAAATCACCAAATGCGGTGAGTAATTCCATGTCAGAACGCGAGGTTTCGATAGTAATGACATCGGCATCTAAGGCTGCAATAGCCGGTAGAATGTCGTTAAATTCGGAATAACACATGTGCGTATGAATTTGGGTATCATCTTGGCAACCCATTGAGCTTAAACGGAAGGCTTCGCCCGCCCATTTCAAATAAGCATCCCAATCTGCACGTTTTAACGGTAAACCTTCACGAATAGCCGGCTCATCAATTTGAATCACTTTGATACCTGCTTTTTCTAAATCTAATACTTCATCAGAAAGCGCTACCGCAATTTGTTTACAGACCGTTTCACGAGAAATATCGTTACGCACGAAAGACCATTGTAAGATCGTGACTGGACCAGTCAGCATGCCTTTCATCACTTTATTGGTCAGGCTTGGGCATATTGTGACCAACGTACCGTCATTGGTTCTGGGCGAGTAACATCACCGTAAATCACTGGCGGTTTCACGCAACGTGAACCGTAACTTTGTACCCAACCGAATTTGGTGAAAGCAAAACCATCGAGTAATTCGCCGAAGTATTCCACCATATCGTTACGTTCTGCTTCGCCATGTACCAATACATCTAAGTCTAACTTTTCTTGCTCACGTACAACGAATTCAATTTCTTTTTTCATTGCAGCTTCGTAATCAGCTAAGCTGAGTTCGCCTTTTTTGAAGGCGGCGCGAGCATGACGAATGGCTGTCGTTTGTGGGAAGGAACCAATATTCGTGGTGGGTAGAAGTGGTAAATTTAACCAGGCATTTTGTAATTTAATCCGTTCCGCAAATGGCGATTTACGTTGGTCAGCATTTTTCGGTAGATTTGCTAAACGTTCTGCCACACAAGTGCGGTGAATTTCACGCGAGTTTTTACGTGCATCCGCAGCTGCTTGAGATGCCGCTAATTCAGCTTGAACTGCTTCACGATCTTGTTCTAGAGCAGTCTTAATAACGCGTAATTCTTGAATTTTTTGTAATGTGAAAGCCAACCATTGATAAAGCTCAGGCTTATTTGCTTGGAGTTGCGTTTCAACTTCTAAATCATAAGGCGAGTGGAGAAGTGAGCAGCTTGGCGCAATCCACAAACGATCACCTAATTTCGCTTTTAATGGTTCAACCACATCTAACACTTGATTCAAGTTTGCACGCCAAATATTACGGCCATCAATAATGCCCACAGATAAGATTTTGTCATAATCCGCAAAGGCAGTAAGTTGTTCCGGTGCACGCACTAAATCAATATGTAAACCTGCTACAGGTAAGGCTTTTAACAAATCAGCGTGTTCTGCCACAGAACCGAAATAAGTCGCAAGCAATAATTTTGCTTTCACTTGTTCAGCAAAAGTGGCGTAAACCACTTTATAAGCAGCAATCCATTCTGCCGGTAAATCTAAGGTGAGAGCGGGTTCATCAATTTGAATGTATTCTACGCCTTCCGCAGCTAATGCATTTAAGATTTCAACATAAACTGGCACGAGTTTTGCTAATAAATCAAAGCGATTAAATGCAGCACCTTTTTCTTTACCTAACCAAAGGAAGGTGATTGGACCAACGATTGTTGGTTTAACTTGATACCCAAGCGCTTTAGCTTCACGAATTTGTGTCACATAATGTGCTGGGTTTGCTTTAAATTGCGTCTCTTTATGAAATTCGGGTACAAGATAGTGGTAGTTGGTATCGAACCATTTTGTCATTTCAATCGCAAATTGGGTTTTATTGCCACGAGCCAACTGGAAATATTGATCGAGTGTTAAGTTTTGGCTATCGAAACCAAAGCGAGCAGGAATCGCACCTGTTGCCACTTGTAAATCTAAAATATGATCATAAAGCGTGAAATCTGCCACCGCGACAAAATCGGCATTTGCCTTGGCTTGGTGTTGCCAGTTAAGTTCACGTAATCTTTTTGCAATATCTAATAAATCCGCTTCCGCAATTTCGCCACGCCAGTAACGCTCTTGAGCAAATTTAAGTTCACGCTTTGCGCCTACACGCGGAAATCCAGCTAAATGAAATGTTGTCATAATTAATCCTTCTATTGTTTTGTTTGGTTTAGACGTCTAAACGTCTGTTCGTTTATAGAATGCAACAGAAAAGAAGATTACACAACTTCATAATTTTCAGGTTTTGAATGAATTAAATTAATAAATAAAAAGACCGCACTTTAAGATTTCTAAAAAGGAGAAAAAAGACAAAAAAATAACCGCACTTTAAAGCGCGGTTATAGAGAATTCTGAACAGTTTAGTTGAGATTATTCAACACCAACCATTACAGAGGTTGCTTTGATAATCGCATATGCTTCTTTACCAACAGCTAAACCTAATTCTTTTACTGCATCGATAGAGATGGTAGAAGAAATTACGTTACCGTTACCGATATCAATGTGTACGATTGCGTTCACAGAACCAGTTTCGATTGATTTTACAGTACCTTTAAGTTGGTTTCTTGCACTAATTTTCATCAAGTATTTCCTTATGTTTGAGTTAAAAAAGAGCGCACATTATAACGATAAATGCTTCAAATGAAAATACTACTTAAGAGGTGATAAACCTTTTAAGATTTGCTCGGCATTTTCTTTGCTTAACGCGTAACCGTAATATTTTTTATAGAAGGCTTGCGTTTTTTCTACCATGTTTAAATCTTTAAAGTGTTCAGGATGGAAGAGCTGAGCTGCCCAAAGAATTTGTAAGGCTTCTTCTGCACTGTAGCGATCCCATGGGAACGTGCCGGTTGGATTGGCATAAATACGATTATTTTTGACCGCACTTATTGATTGCCATGCCGGATCGCCTTTGATTTTATCTATCGCTGCTTGCGCTTTATTGCCGCTGCTACCAATGATGATCACATCCGGATTAGCTTGCAAAATAGCTTCCATGGTAACCGTGATCATATTGGCTTCATCCGGTAATACGCTTTTACCACCGGCTAATTTAATCCATTCGCCGATCATGGACTTTCCGCCGTCAATCATCAATAAGTCAGAACCTTTAGTGATATGTAATACCGTAGGGCGCTTTTCATCTTTGAGACCTTTAAGACGATTTTCCACAAATTGAATATTGTCGTCTAATTCTTTGATATAGTTTTCTGCAATTTCAGGTGCTTTATCACCCTAAAACTTCAGCGGTAATCCGTACGGTTTTCTTCAAACCATCAAAATCTTGGAAACTTACATGCACGCCTTTTTAATCCCGCTTGTTCCACTTCAGTTAACATGGATTTTTTCGAGAGCAACACTGCATCTGGTTTATGACTTAACAGTTCTTCTGTTTGAATGGTTTCACCATTGGTTAATACTGGTACGTTTTTGATATTTGGATACACTTCGCTATACCAAGGATTAGCAGCGATAGCGGTAGTGGTACCCACCAATTTATTCGCCCCGCCTAATAGCAAGACGATTTGGTTATTGGCATGCCAAAGATCGGCTACACGTTGTACGTTATCCGGTAATTCAACTTTGTTTCCTTCAACGTCGGTTATGATCTTAGCTTGTAGTGGCATAGCAAAACAAGCTGCAAGAGAGAGGGCGATTAAGCCTTTTTTGAGAGAGTGTTTCAACATATGAATTTCCTTCTAGTGGAGTTATAAATGGGTAATCGCACAGATTTGTCGTTGCAGAGTAGGCACATCGACCAGGCGTAAATCTGTTTGATAAAGTGCTTTCAAGTTAGCTTCGGTAATGATTTCTGGTGCCGAACCTGTTTGTAATTTTCCGTGTTCGTTTAATATGCTCACGCGACTGTTGGGTAGTGCGCTATGCAATAACATCGGATGATCGGGATTATGTGTCGTCATCACAATGGTAAAACCTTGTAGTGAGAGCTCTTTTATCAAGCTTAAGGTTTTTAAACACATTGCCGTAATCTAATGCCGAAGTAGGTTCATCAAATAAAAATCAGTTGCGGTTGTTGCACCAAAATACGTGCAAGATTGACCAGTTGCTTTTCGCCGCCACTCATTTGCATATAAATTCTGTCAGCAAAATGACTGATGCCGAGTTTATTTAAAAGCTTCATCAACTAATGCAAAATCAGCTTCACTTGGCTTATCAAAAACACCTAAATGCGCAGCACGACCGAGTACTACATAATCACACACGCGATATTGATAGGTTTGTGGGCTGTGTTGCGAGACATAAGCAATTTTCTGAGCAATTTGCTTACTGCTCATTTCGCTTAATTTGCAATTATCTAGCAAAATCTGACCGCTCTTTGGTTTCAAAAGCCCCGCGATACAGTTTAATAACGTGGATTTACCACGCCCATTTGCCCCAAGAATAGTCAGCAATTCGCCTTTTTGTAAGGTTAAATCAATGCCATTGAGTAGAGAATGTTCAACATTGTGCCAGTAATACAGATTATCAATTTTTCAGCATTAGTCCACCACCTTTTTGTTTAATCAGAACCCAAGCAAAGAATGGCGCACCGATAAAACCGGTGAGAATGCCGAGTGGAATTTCTTGAATGTATAAATTGCGGGCGAGTGTGTCGATAACGAGCAAGAAAAATCGCACCGATAAGTCCGGCTAGCGGTAAACTTTTGACATTGTTATCACCAATGAAAAGCCGCGCTAAATGCGGAATCACTAAACCAAGCCAACCAATTGTCCCGCTTAAACAAAACCGATGATGCCGTCAGCAATGTGGCACAAATCACCATGAATCCACGCTCTAATCGAATATTTGCCCCAATTAATTTCGCCTCGCGATCGCCCAATGAAAGCACATTTATACGCCAACGCATTAAAAATAAACCAAGGGTAGTAAGCAAAATAATAGGAGAAAGGACGAGTAAGTTGTCGTAGTTGGATTTGGTTAGGCTCCCCTAATTGCCAATACACAATGTCAGCCAGCTGGGTTTCAGGATCGGCGAGGTATTTCAATAGGCCCTAATGTTGCCATCATAAAACCTGAAACGATAATGCCAGAGAGCACTAAAACGATAGTAGAATCACGTTGAATCAAACGCGGTAAATTCATGGTGAGCAAGACGGCAACCAAACCACCAACAAAGGCAAAGGTTTGAATGCCAAGCATGCTAGAACCAACTAAAATCGCCAAGGCCGCACCGACACAAGCGCCATTAGATACGCCTAGAATATCAGGTGAAACCAATGGATTACGGAAAAATACCTTGATACACGACACCCGCAATGGCCAAGGAGGCTCCGACAAGTATGGCAGCAATTACACGAGGTAAACGAAGATTAAAAAAATAATGTTGTTTTGCACATCATTGACGTTACTGCCAATAAGACTTTGTACCACATTCTCAAGTGGAATCGCAAAACGTCCCCCAAGAGAGTGAAAATAAAACCAACCCGATAAGGAGGCAAAGTAAAAGAGGAAAAGTAAGGAAGATTTGTTCATATACTTAAAATTCGTTGTTTTTTTATAAGTATATAGCGATTGTATTTTTTTGTATATAGCGAAATTTGAGTAAAAAAATAACCGCACTTTATCGCGCGGTTACGTTATTCTATAAGCATTTAGCTGGTTTTGGCAGACCCGCCAGTTTGGTTGCTTGCTTGGCTGGCCCGTCAGGGAAGAGTCGTTGCAAATAGCGGCTATTGCCTTTATCGGCACCTAATTTTTCTGACATTGCTTTTACTAGCATCCGAATTGCAGGGGAGGTGTTATATTCTTGGTAAAAATCACGCACAAAATAAATTACTTCCCAGTGAGCTTCGGTCAGTTCTACACCTTCTAGCTGAGCGATGTGTTTTGCTACATCCTCATTCCAATCAGCAATATTAAGTAAATAGCCAAAGGCGTCGGTTTCGATTTGTTTTCCTTGTATGGTAATCATATTAATTCACTTCTTTAAAGCTGATCATTTCGTTATCGGAGTAGTCAGACGTATCTTCATCATCAAATTTCATTGGTTCGATGCGTTCTTCATCAAATGCGGTATCCCCTTCAATGCCATCAAGTGATTGGCCATGTTTAATGCCTTTGAAATCGAAGAGTTTTGGGTCACATAAGTGTGACAACGTAATGTTTTGCATCGCACTAAACATGGTTTCTAAGCGTCCTGGATATTGACGGTCCCAAGTATTCAGCATTTCTTTCACTACTTGACGTTGTAAATTAGGTTGAGAACCACATAAATTACAAGGGATAATTGGGAATTCTTTGGCTACGGCATATTTTTCAATATCTTTTTCTTTACAATAAGCCAATGGACGAATCACGATTTGCTTGCCGTCATCTGAAATTAATTTCGGTGGCATCGATTTTAGTTTCCCACCGTAGAACATATTCAGAAATAGGGTAGCCAGCATATCATCACGATGGTGTCCAAGTGCAATTTTTGTTGCGCCAAGTTCAGTTGCCGTACGGTATAAAATACCACGGCGTAGGCGAGAGCAGAGAGAGCACGTTGTTTTGCCTTCTGGAATTTTCTCTTTCACGATGCCATAAGTATTTTCTTCAACAATTTTATAATCTACACCAATACTTTGCAGATATTCAGGCAAGACATGCTCCGGAAAACCTGGCTGTTTTTGGTCTAAATTGACTGCAACGATATCAAATTTAATCGGTGCGCTTTGTTGTAAATTTAACAAAATATCGAGAAGCGTATAGCTGTCTTTACCACCAGAAAGACAAAACCATCACTTTATCACCATCTTCAATCATACCGAAATCAGCAATTGCATTACCTACATTGCGGCGAAGACGTTTTTGCAATTTATTGAAATTATAAGTCTGTTTTTTATCTTGGTTTTGTTCTGTCATATTGATTAACTTTAGTTAATAAAAAGCCCTGAATCAACTTCAGAGCTTATAAATTCTGTGGTGCCTAGGGTCGGACCTCGAACCGACACGGTTATTCACCGGCGGATTTTGAATCCGCTGCGTCTACCAATTTCGCCACCCAGGCATTCGGGTTGTTCTGAATTATACGTTTATCTTACTTCGTTGCAAGTAAAATTTCATTAAAAACGTGTGGTTGTTTTAAATTTCATCAACTTGTATTCAAAAATGAAAAGGGAAGTTCAAAAATAATTTGATACGTTGTCACAAATTATAAGCAAAATAAAAGCTTAGTATTTCTACTAAGCTTTATGATCATCTAATTAAGCGGTTTGACCAGCAAGGTTACCTAAATCTTTATCAATTAAGAATAAGCCTTTGCCATCTTCGCCAAGAAGATTTAATTTGTCTAAAATACCGCTGAATAATTTCTCTTCTTCGTGTTGTTCTGCAACATACCATTGTAAGAAATTGAATGCAGAGTAGTCTTTTTCTTCAAAAGTTTTACCCACTAATTCATTGATTTTACTTGTGATCAATTTTTCGTGCTCGTAAGTTAATTCAATGATTTCTTTTAATGATTTGTACTCATGCGCTGGTGCTTCAATTGCAGTGATTACCGCTAATGCACCAGTTTCATTTAAATAAGTGAATAATTTACGCATGTGTTGCATTTCTTCTGCAGCGTGAGCTGATAAGAATTTAGCAGCACCTTCAAAACCATTTTGTTCGCACCATGCACTCATTTGTAAGTAAAGGTTTGAAGAGTAGAACTCAAGGTTCATTTGATCATTTAATAATTTGATTACGTTTGCTGATAACATTTTGTATTCTCCTTCTAAAATTATAATGTTGCTAAATCACGATCGATAAAGTAAAGCGAACGACCATCTTCACCCAGCAAGTTAAATTTATCAATAATGCTATTGAATAATTTTTCTTCTTCGTGTTGTTCTGCAACATACCATTGTAAGAAGTTAAAAGTAGAATAGTCTTTGTTTGCAAAAGTCACTTCAACTAATTCGTTAATTTTAGAAGTAACGAGTTTTTCATGTTCAAGTGTGGTTTCAAATACTTCTTTAAGTGATTTGTAGTCATTCTTAGGTGCATCAATTTTACCTAAAAGTGGCATACCACTTGTTTCACTCACATATTTGAATAATTTTTGCATGTGTTCTAATTCTTCATCAGCATGACGAAGTAAAAATGCTGCAGCACCTTCATAACCGTGCTTGCTACACCAAGAACTCATTTGTAAATAAACATTAGAAGAGTAGAACTCTAAATTGATTTGTTCATTTAACTTATCTGCGATTGCTTTATTAAGCATAACCAACTCCTTTCCTTATTAAGTAGAGATTAAAAATAAAAACAAGACTGCTTAACTTGTCATCGGTGTGCATTCTAATCTCACAAATGAGAATAGTCAAGTGTTTTTTAAAATTATTTCTATAAGTCACTAATAACAAAAAGAGAAATCAATGTTAATTGTTCTCATTTAGGTGATATATGTAAAATAAATTCTCATTATCAGATCAAGAATAATGAAATCTGCAGAATTGATGTACGCAATTGTATTCAGAATTCACATAGCGTTATCTACAAATTTCATACTAATTTTAATTATTCCATTTCAAAGACATCCATTTATTTCTTTTTATATCCACAACCCAAAAATCACCTTATTTTTGAGTAATGCATGAAATAGGATAGTCACTTATATTGATTTGTGACATATTTATATATTTAATTTAACATAATATACATTATGCGAAATCAATTACAAGGTTAGCGAAGACTACGTATTAATAAGATCACAGAGTTATGCACAGGTCACGGATACTGTTTAATCAATACAAAATATGGGAATTTCATGCGCTGTAACATCTGTTTTTTAAAAGTTATTGAACTATACACTAGAAATGTAAAGAAAATGCAAAAGGCTTTTTGAGCGTTTTGCATTGGCATTTTAAGAGAGTTTTAAATAATTAATTTTTTTAACAGGGGCGGTTTTTAATTTTTGTGATTTTTTTGAAGAATACCGAGCGCAATGAATTCATTTTTCAAAATCTCATCGAGCATGATTTCCGGCAAAATCTGCGGTTTTTGCCTTCCATTTTCCGCAAGCGGAAAATAATTACACTCGCCAGAAATAAAAATCCCGTCCTCGTTAAACTGCGGGCGGAATTTTTATTTCTGGCTATTAAATTTCTTTTACTTGCAAAAGAATGATAATGTCAGTCTTTGAATTTGATTTAGAACTACCACTTAAAAATGCCTTTAGGTAAAAACTAAACCCTGTTTCCCCTTCTGTTATCTTATTTTTCAGCCAAACCACCTAACACAACAATATCCCCGCTTTTTAACGTTACATCTGTGACAATGTCGCGTTTTATTAAAGTCGGCGATTGATTAACTCCTGTATCAGTCTTAACAAAGTTAGATAATTGTTGATTGATTTTCAAATCAATAGCATTATTTTTGATTGTAGGTTGAATATCAAAAATCACACCACTTGAACGATATTCGATTGATTGCATCGGCTCTACCGTCTCTATCATATGTCACAGCGCCCAACACTGGCACATCAGACCCAACTGAAAAAAATTACCTTTTGAGCCTGATTTAACTCTAAGCGTTGGCGAGCTTACAACATGAAAGCGACTATCTGTACGAAATAATTCAATCATAGCATCTAAATTACCTGTATTGACCGTAATAAAAGTTTTTCATAGTTTTTGTTTTAACGCCAATATTAATACCAAGCTTACCGGAGAGCAGTTTAGCCAATAAATTAATGCCGCTTCCTCTTTTTCTTCTGTCTGCACTTCAAAAACATAGCCTGTTACAACAACCTCACGACTTGGTACATCTACACCTTTTTAAAAACAGATTTTTACTCGTGCAATATCTTCTGTTTTGCCATAATAAACCAACTTATCACCGCTTGCCGACACAGCTCCTTCTTCATCTTTTTAAAAAAACTGCGACAAGTATTCAGTATCACGATAAATCGGACTATAAACAAAGCTATTTTTCATCACTTTTTTTGGCTTCGGCTCAATATGCGCAAGATACACCACACCTTTTTTTCTCATACACTTTTACATTAATATTTTTCAAAAATAACGCGTTAAAAAAACTCATTGAAATCTTGTTCTTCCGTAGTATGAAAGCTTAATAAACGTTTATCTTCCGCCAGTTTTTGGATCTCAACATATAAGGCTTATTTAACACTTCATCATAAATGACTGAAACCGCCTTTAGGTAAAGGCACCGCCTCAAGCTTAAAATTAACACTCTTCGCCAAAGATTGCGACCCTAAACATAATAAAACCAGAAATAAAAAGCTCTCATTGCCTTTCCCCCGAATAATAATTCACGACTTCCCCATCAATCACACCTTCTAACATGCGACCGCTATAGCTAAAAAACTTGAGCGAGGTTCAAACCGTAACCGCCCAACGCTGTCAGATAAAATGACAAATGATTCCCCGTTTTTTGATAACTCACCTGTAATACGCCATCTTTCCGAAATTCTTGGCGTCGTATAATTCACTACTGGTTTAACAAAGCGTTTTTTTCAAGAGGTAAGCTTTTCAGCCATTTCAGTGCTTGAATCAGCTTTAACAGACGTTTTTTATCTTTTATCTGTTTTTTTCCCATATTAAAAAAATGAATTAAAGCCATAAAAACCCCGCTGAAATAAGTAAAATCATTAAAAACAACCATGGCTTTAAACTGAAAAAGATTTAAAGATATTTCCACGATCATCAACAGTATTTTCTTTTCCCGTTTATACCATCATAACTTTGATAAAGTGGGAAAATCTCCTTGTTATATTTACGCTGAAGTTGTAAGGTTTTATTTGATTTTGTTGTCTTAGCGCCTGTAAATACATCTACACGATAACGATTAGACATACCTAACGCACTTAATTTTGACATGCGATAAGTTGTCTCAATCCTATCTTTTAATAAAACGTGGTAATTGTGCTACAGATTGATTTATTACAACTAAATCACAACATTCTCCTGTATCTGGATTCGTAAAATGACGATGTTCAGCCAAAAAAGAACGATGATTCTCATGAATTTTTTCACTTGGAAAAATTCGCCATACTTCATCAAGACAAATTAAATCACCAGCACGACAAATAGAGCTTTCAGCACCTTTATAAGGGAAAAAAATCAGCTTGTTGGCACTGCTCGTCTGAAACTGAAATAAACTCCCCCTAAATCCTCGGGGTTTGCGCCCTTTGATACACAATAATCAAATAATTTTGACTGTGTTACACCAACAATATTACTGACAATGCGACGTCCTTTCTTGAAATGTTCAAGAATAACCGAGCTAACTACTTCATAAGATTTACCACTGCCAGGAATACCCTACATAAGCCAAAAATAGCCATAATTTAACCTATTACTGAATACGACGAATAATAAAACGTGCCAACATCGCAGAAATAAAAAGCGTAACACCAAACGGAACTTTTAATAACTCTAAGAAATACCACATATCAGATGGCAAATTATTAAACAGTGTTTGAAAATTCACTCTTAAATTTTTCAGGTATAAAAGCTCAATCACGACAGGAATAAATTCTGTCGTAATAAAAAACAATGCAAAAAACACAAAGAATTTTGCCACGATACCTTTAAAAACAAACTCTAAAAAACCGCTAAATAATCTTAAAATCAAACCACTCATAACTACCTCTAAGCACTCAATAATTTACGAATAGCAATAATCGACCAAATCAGTGTAAATAAAGCACCAAAAATTGCTCTGTTTTGCTCTAAAATCGGACAATGGCTATCTATCTTATAGGTACGATTTAGAGCATTAAAAGACCAAGTTGGACATTGTGTTGCTTTTCCTTGAATGGTTAAATTTTGAAACTCAGGAAAAAACTTTTTAAACGGTTCTAAAATTTGCTGTGCTGTCGGAGGTTCTAAATTAGGATAATTAGGATCACCATAATTATCTTCATCAGATTTGCTAGACTGAGAAACACTACCGCTAGTACCGCTAGAACCTGAATTATTTGAATTATTTGAATGGCCTGGCTTGACTGGTTTTTATTTTTTTCTTATCATCAAACATATCTTCTGGACCAATTAAAACCAAAAAGATCTTCCTTTGTTAAATAATCTCTACCTTTTTAAAAACATCAGATTGAGAAAAAAATTCATTGGAGAAAATGCATAATCAATTAATCTTCTCTCTTCACTATCAAACTCTCTACCATTTAATGTAACTAAATTTTTAAGTAATCTCTATATTATTTTCACCTGATAACAAGGGTTTATTATCTGGCATATTCTTAACTAATGCGTTCTCATCTGCTAAAGCATATTTCTTTTTCAACTTTAATCTCTTGTTTTTTTCAGAATTAAAAATAAACGTTTGAGTTGCTTGCTCGTGTTTTTCCTTGTCCATATTCGTATTCAAAAGTAACTTGATAAATCTTTTGAGAATCGCTGTTACTCATTAAATTTTTTTATTTTTATAACAGGATTGTTCATTTCAATAAAACCGCTCTCAGAATAGCTATCTACCGCACATTCAATAGCCTCATCAATATCAGAATCAGAGCATTCAGGATAAGTTAAACTCTTCCAGATAACAGTTGTTTCTGTCTTTGTTTTATAAACGAAAATAGGTGATAATCTTGTTGGCTTTTCTCCTTCAAGATAGAACTTCTCACGCAAGCCAGTTTCTGGATTTTTAACCCAAACAAAATAGCCTTTTGTCGTCTTTTTTTCCGCATCTGTAAACATCTCAAAGGCTTTATCTATTGCTCCATCAACTAAAAGTCCCGCACCGGCGAAAGAACCATAACTGCGCCAAAAGGGTTACGTTTACCAAAAAAATTTCTGCCATTTTTGTACTTTTCTGTGCGATTTTTCGTAAGGCATTCGCACGTTGTAATTTTTGTGCGTCATCTAATGTCATCGGTAAATTTTTAGTCGTGCTATAAGATCGCTCAAGCAAATCCTTTGTTAAGATCTTTTGCTATGTTATCTTTTTGTTATAGTACTGTCTGCAAATGCTGAAAAATGATAGGAAAATAAATGGAAAAATTATCCATCTATTCCACGAATAACTGCCCAAGCGCATAACATTCCCTCACGAAAAAAATAAAAATTTGCCACATAATTATCTCTTAAAATTAAAGGCAATAAAGCCCCTTTAATTCGTTATTAGCACCACGAACCGCTTTAATAATCCATTGACCACCTTTCCAGGCAACCAATGCACCAATGATGATACCAATAACAGATAAAACTGCAGTGATTGCTCCACTGAAATCAATTTTTGAAGTCAAAGCTGTATAATCAACTGCTTGTTGTTCAGCCATTGCTAATGCAGGAACTAATGCGACTGCGCCTAAAAGCAACTTTAGTTGTTGCAGATTTTAAAAATTTAAACATAATAAAAACCTCAATTAATTCAGGCTTTTTTTGATTGTCTCTAAAAATCAGTCCACCGAATTTAGCAACCAACCAAAAATCCTAATGTTATTGAAAACGATGCAAAGAAAAATTTCAGGATAATACTGAAATTCTTGTGCACCACCTTGATTTGAAGTACCGTAAACTTGGGAAGACTCAACAAGTTTTTTCTGCCTCTGTTTGCGGTATCTTCAAAACTATTTGATCACAAACCATCACCACCAAAAATTCATATACGGATGGCAAAATTTAGTTGTAATCTCAATTTCATTACTCATAAATGAAATACCAATAAATAAAAAAATTGTTAGAGCAAGACTACAACCAATAAAACTCGCTCCTACCATTTCTATAAATTCACGCATTATTTCAATTCTTCTATGATTGAACTTTCATCAAAATTGTAAGTGATACCTTTTACGGCCTTCCATAGCCCATTCACGAGGATAAACAAGCACCATTACCGTTTTATCCTTTAAGCGATTAATCGTATTTCTTAACGCATCATTCATAGAACGATCATCAATCTTGATTTCTTGAATTGACGTGTTATAGCCGCCATAACCATCAGGTTCTTGTAATTGAACCCCCATGTTATGACGATCTTTTACTCTCCAGTCTCTCGATTAGTGAAAGATGAAGATTTATAACCTTTTAAGATACCTACAATATAAAATCCGGTACGCATAATTGATTTCTCCTAATTAATGATGAAAAAGACTTATTTATTAAACAACAAAACGTAACTGAGGAGCGTTACTTGGAAATTGATAAAAATCAGGGGTTTTAAATGGACGAACCATAATATTTTCACAAGCGATAACTCTAACCGCTTGGAATTTCTCAACATCGCAAGGATTAGCAATATCAATACCTATTTTTTTCTTAATCTTGCTCTATGAGTTTCATATTGACGAGATTTTTAGGCCTAACTCTTTGCCACTAGCCCATAACATTGCGTAATATGCTGAAGTTGTTGCTTTTTCTCAATGTATCAACAATCCCTTGAGAAACTAATTGTTCAGCAATGGTTTCTAAATCATATTGACTTACATTTAGCTTTTTTATACATGTCAGTAAATTCCTTCTGTAAGTTTTCTAATACTGAAAAATCACTAATTCCCCAATAACATAAATTTTTCACGTCTGCAAATATCTTGATTTTTAATTTTTTTGCTCAAAACGGACTACTCCATTTTCTCTGCAATACTCGTAAACACTTCTGTAATATCTAAACTCTTTTGATTCTTCACCAAATTTACGCTTAATCTTGTCATAAGAATGAACTCTCATTTCTTCGTGTTTTATATAACAACTTGGATAAATTAAATTGGCATTTCCTTTTTCACTAAAGCCAATCTGTGGTGCAACCATTTGTATGAAGTCTGCCAATAGAATTTCTATAACGCATCTGTGATAAGGCTTTTTAGAAATGTACGCTCATTACCCTTACCAACAGCTTTATTGGTAGTAATATCTAAACGTTTAATGGTTGCACCATCTGAAAACTTTTGAAGTTTTTGTACCGTCCTCTCCTTGTCTATAAAAAAATCTCGGTACAACGTGTGAATTGTGGTAATTTGAGAGAAAAAGAATTGAATTAAAACAAGCTACACAACTATCAACCGCTTCAAAACCCAATTAAATTTCTCAACTCTCCCCCATCTGCTTGGATTCCCAGACATTCGAATAACTGAACCTGAAATCTTGATACTAACTTCATCACAAAAACTACCTTTATGATGATACTTACCTGTTTTTAATGCCAGTTTGAAGTTCACCTGTTTCTAAATGAATTCCTATCATTCCAAAGTCAAAAAAATAGAGCAAAGAATAGATTCTGGGATCTCTACCCCAAAAATCTTGTTCTATTTCTAACCAGTCAATAAAGTAACTCATAATGATGTATACATATAACAAATAACTTTTGTAGATAAAATACACCTGTTACAAGTATCTTGTCAATATGTAGATGATAAAACTTGTATACAAAAAGTATAATGCCAAAAATAAAAGTATTAAACTATTAAGGCTTTTAAATTGAAAAACGTAACGACAGACAAAAACGATTAGACTTAAAAAAACAAGAAGCGATCGACTTAAAAGATATATCTTTTGAGCTGACCAAAAAGCGATAATGGCCGGACATCAAAAAGCTATATAAAGAAAGTGATGTTGTACATTACTTGATCGAAAATCTTGCTTCATGTGTAAAAGTGAATGAAAAAGGTTTACTAAGCTTTCAGATTATGAAAAAGTAACCAACCTTTTCATTAGAGAAGATGAACATAATAAGCCATATGACTACTAAATTACCGCAGAATATTGCGGTAAAGTTCGGGTGTTACAGAACTCCCGAACTTTTTTTCGAGCAATTTTCTAAACAATGATGAATAGCAAAAATAGCCGATAATTTTTCGGCTATTTTTCTTTATGAAAATGTTCTTTTTGGATATGCAGGGCTAAAAACTTTTATAAATTCTTCTTTATCTACTGGTACGCTTGAATTTTTTTAGTTTGTCAAAAATGCGACCAAATGTTCGCAAAGATCAAAAACGCGCTTGAGTTTCTTCGGTCGTGTAAAATCGTTTTGTATCAAATCTGATCTCTATCGTATCTAACGTGCAATAAACCCCTATAATCATCAGCCTTTAGTAACCCTAACAGCATTTAGAAAGTGTATAGGCGTTATATCTTTCAATGTAATATTTGCCATAACCTAATAACTTGAATTTCGCATAATAGCGGATTATGTAAATCTTGCGCGGATGTCGCACATTATACCGCGCAGTGTAACATAATCCGAAAAACCATTATGCGAAAACCATTATGCGAAATCAATTACAAGGTTAGTGAAAGCTACGTATTAATAAAATCACAAAGTTATACACAGGTTGTAAATACCACTTAAGCGATGCAAAAACCTGGCTCTAAAGCACCTTGCAATAAGATGAAATAATGATTTATACACTCTAAAAGTTGTTATGTAAGGAAAAATAAAGAAGTTTATATGTATCAAAATAATGACAACGCTACGTGAGAGGTGAATATCATCAGATTTAAAAAGAAAACGTAAATCTCAGGGATTAGGATTTACGTTTTTGATGAATGGCATTTGTGTGACTATGTCACGATATGTATAAGATTAAGATAACAGTTTTGCTCCGTATTCATAAACCTGTTGCAGTAAATTCAGTTTGGTTGGATTATCAGAATATTCCTCTGCTAACTGCTGTAAACTTTCTTCAAATTTAACCGCACTTTGTTCTAATTTACGTTGGCGATATTTTTGCCATTTGATTTGCTCAGCACGATTTAGAGTTTTATAGAAATGTCTTGCACGATAATGGAATAACAATTCAGGAATTCGTTTATCTTCAAATGCTAAACCATGCTCAGCTAATTTTTCAGGTGGTAAATCACGTAAAATAGCCATATTGTTTTTATCGGCATTGCTAAAGAAACCGTTATAAAGCTCCGTTTCTACATTATCACTCGGCTCAAATTCGCGTTCTTCTGAGAAGATTTCAATAACTTTCTCGCGAATATCTAAGGATTGGCGTAATTTTGCTAAATTATCTAAGCAATGTTGTCTGTCTATCTCTAAACGAGCTGCATTTTCTGGCAGTAATGTTTTTGCAGGCGCCAAAATTGGGCATTTATTAATATGAACCAATTTTAATGGAACTGATGAAACTCCCCTTTCTTCTAGCTCGCTTTTCTTGGTATATAAATCTTGTCGCAAATCAACCGCACTTTTACTGAGTAAATTATCAATATCACCTGATAAATCACAGACGATTACGGCATTTTGATTAGTTGGATGCCATGCTAATGGTGCCACCCAGCACAATTGCCACGATAATTCCTAGCATGCCCGAAACGTGCACTAATGGTGTCATTTCCGCGGTATCAATCAGTTTCTCAATTTCCTTTTTACCTCTATGCTCAAAGAAGAATTGAAATAATTTAGCTGCTTTTTCTTTGATTAATTTAGCCATAGCGATGGTTGCATATACATCAGCCATCGCATCATGGGCATTTTCATGCTCAATACCATTTGCTTTAGTTAATTTTTCTAAGCGAAAGCTTGGC